>Ga0209815_1000467_pt1 | contig 29723 bp, 33 predicted proteins | sample CoawatmetaG00DNA_FD_187507 | JGI IMG/M metagenome (GOLD analysis project Ga0209815, IMG submission 187507) | Marine microbial communities from the West Antarctic Peninsula - Coastal water metaG002-DNA (SPAdes) (version 2) | ecosystem: Environmental > Aquatic > Marine > Coastal ...
ACTCAAGACCACGCCGCCGCTGCTATGGCCGCCGCTGGTATTCCCGTGTTTGCTTGGAAAGGCGAAACAGAAGAAGAAGCCGAATGGTGCATCGAGCAAACCATCGTGCAAGACGGCAAAGATTGGGGCGCTAACATGATCCTTGATGATGGTGGTGATTTAACCACCATGCTGCATAACCAATTCCCAGAAATCTTGGCCAACTGTCATGGCATTTCTGAAGAAACAACCACGGGTGTGCACCGTTTAGAAGAAATGCTGGCTGCAGGCACCTTAAAAGTTCCTGCCATCAACGTTAACGATGCAGTGACTAAAAGTAAAAATGATAATAAGTACGGTTGTCGTCATTCTTTAAATGACGCTATCAAACGTGCGACAGATCACCTTTTAGCGGGCAAAAAAGCCCTCGTTATCGGTTATGGTGACGTGGGTAAAGGTTCTGCAGCATCTTTGCGTCAAGAAGGTATGATCGTTAAGATCACCGAAGTGGATCCAATTTGTGCCATGCAGGCTTGCATGGACGGTTTTGAAGTGGTTTCTCCCTATTTAGACGGTGTTAACACAGGTGACGTCAGTTGCATTGACACCCGCTTGATGGGCACAACTGATATTATTGTAACCACGACCGGTAACACTGACGTGTGCGATGCCAATATGCTGAAGACCATTAAGAATGGTGCGGTCATATGTAACATTGGGCACTTCGATAATGAAATTGACACGGCCTTTATGCGTGCCAACTGGAAGTTTGAAGAAGTGAAGCCTCAAGTGCATAAGGTGTATCGTGCAGAAGACCATAACAAGAGTGACTTCGTATTATTATTATCTGAAGGCCGCTTGGTTAATCTAGGTAATGCAACAGGCCACCCATCACGCATTATGGACGGTTCTTTCGCTAACCAGGTATTGGCGCAAATGCACCTATGGGAAGCTAAGTTTGCAGACCTAAGTGCCGCAGATAAGCAGGCCAACTTGTGGCTTAAGATCTTGCCTAAGAAGCTTGATGAAGAAGTAGCAGCAGACATGGTGGCAGGTTTTGGTGGCGTAATCACCAAACTCACTACGACCCAAGCAGGCTACATCAACGTTCCCTTTGATGGCCCATTTAAGCCAGAAAGCTACAAGTACTAAAATGGATAGGGTAACTTAATAGGCTATCTCATACCTTACAATTGCTGCACTCTGGCCTATTAGTTGAGAACTCATGGTTGCCAATTAACCATGAGTTAAATGGGCCTAAACTAAGGCCTCATGAGTGCAGCTATTTAAGCCTTTGATATCACCCCCCCAACCTCTTGCTCCTCGCAAGTTATGTCCAATAACCCCCTTCTAATCCCCTCCTTTGTATGCCCTGTTCGTGTGCCCTGTTCGTGTGCCCTGTTCGCTTGCTTTAGGAGTTCACTCTGATGCGCTGTGTTGTGTGTTATGCCTTTTGTTTTGTTTTATTTTGTTTTGTTTTCTGCAAACACTAAAATTTCAACTAAGCTTTAAATAACTCAGTAGGTTAACAGCAATTGGGCTGCGCACTGCCAAGAAATTGTGAGTGAAGACAAGGAAGCCAAAATTGCTTCAGGTTTTGGTATTAATTTCCTCTTCTAACGCTTCTGCCCACAAGACCGCAATTGTGTTGTCAACATAATTTAGGCATTCAGACCAGGGAGGTCTGTCATGGCAGCGATTACTGGCATGGAAGCTAGTGTAAGAAGTGCGGGGCAAGGACGCCCCGCCACTTTTTATAGCCCTCTCTTAAAGACCCTAACTATAGATACTCTTTGCAACGTTTTAATACAATCACAAGCCCAGTTTTTTACTCAGACCGTCTCAAAGTGCAATTAGTTAAAAATATTTTGTTATTATATATTTTATAATAAAAATTATGTGGTATTATCTAGCCATATTGAATATTGAGACATTGTAATAATGTATTACACCAGCCATCAAGAACAAAATCGACTCGTATGGGACACTCTGAGTCTTTCCGGTCTACTTGAAACTCAAGGCACCACTAACAATCGTAAAGGCACAGACCGCTGGCTAGAACAAATGGGCATGGTGCCCTTATCCATAGAGATTGAAAATCTGCATGACGAAGCGTCACAAGGGCTCAAACCACAAGTGGTTGAGCACCTTATCAATACAGCCAAAAAACACCGGCACAACATACTCTGCGTAAAGGCTTTTAGCCATGAGGGCCATGTTGGTTTATACGCTAATGATGCCAAAGGCAGCCGCCGCTGGCTGTGGAATGAACAAGAGTGGGATTTGGACAGCCTGCAAGAGGCTTTAGTCGCTTTGGTCACCTACAATGGCAAAGACACATTATTCTTTCCCCATGGAGACATCACAGGCTTGTTTCGTGAGCTTTGGTTCGTCACCCAACAACAACCTATTGTTACTGATAGTGCTCAGGGCAATAGTAAAGGTAATGGTAAAGGCTTGTTAGCCATGGCCGCTTATCCTGCTAGACTCAGTTTTCCCAAAAGCGTACCCCGCCCAACCCACATTGCCGATGGCAACAATCACCTCGACCGCTTAGAAGCCGAAAGCATACACATTATGCGCGAGGTGCTAGCCCACGCAGAAAACCCCGTTATGCTGTATTCTGTTGGCAAAGACAGCGCCGTCATGCTGCACCTAGCCCGCAAAGCGTTTTACCCTAGCTCGCCCCCATTTTCGTTACTACACGTGGACACGCGCTGGAAGTTTCAAGAGATGTATCAATTCCGTGACAAAATGGCCACTGAAGCAGGCATGAATTTAATTGTGCACACTAATGCAGAAGCCATTGAACGGGACATTAACCCATTACAACATGGCAGTGCCCTGCATACAGACATCACCAAGACGCAAGGGCTTAAACAAGCCCTTGATCATTACCAGTTTGATGTAGCCTTTGGTGGGGCGCGCCGCGATGAAGAAAAAAGTCGGGCTAAAGAGCGCATATTCTCCTTTCGCAACGCAGCCCATCGGTGGGATCCAAAAAACCAACGCCCTGAATTGTGGAACTTATACAACGGTCATAAACATCCAGGTGAAAGCATTCGTGTGTTCCCTATCTCAAATTGGACTGAATTAGATATTTGGCAATATATCTATCGCGAAAATATTCCCATTGTGCCCCTATATTACGCGCAGATGCGCCCTGTAATTGAACGTAATAATATGCTCATGATGGTGGATGACGAGCGTTTGAAATTATTACCAGGTGAAAAAGTCCAGATCAAAAATGTGCGCTTTCGTACCCTTGGATGCTACCCATTAACAGGTGCTATTGAGTCTGAAGCTGGCACCCTTGAAGAAATTATTCTAGAGTTACTAAAAGCTCGCACCAGTGAACGCCAAGGACGAGCCATTGACAGTGATAGCAGCACGTCTATGGAAAAGAAGAAACAAGAGGGCTATTTCTAATGGCAAACAAAACTGTGTCTGCCGGCAGCAAAGAACTCAGCACTTCACTTAACTCAAGTGAAGCTATGGAAGAGTTCATGCAACAACAGAACGACCTAGATTTATTACGTTTTATCACCTGCGGCAGTGTAGATGATGGTAAAAGTACCCTCATTGGCTGCTTGCTGTATGAAGCGAAGTGTATTTTTGACGATCAGGTGGCTAGTCTTAAGCAAGAGTCGATCACCTATGGCACCCAGGGTGGTGATATCGACTTTGCCTTATTGGTGGATGGCCTAGCGGCTGAGCGCGAACAAGGCATCACCATTGATGTGGCCTATCGCTTTTTTAATACGGACAAACGTAAGTTTATTGTGGCTGACACCCCAGGACACGAACAATATACCCGCAACATGGTCACTGGGGCTTCTAATGCAGACCTTGTTGTAATCTTAATTGATGCCCGTAAAGGCGTGATTGAACAGACCAAGCGCCATGCGTTTATTTGCTCTTTATTGGGCATCAAACAAGTGGTGCTGGCCATTAACAAAATGGACTTAATCGGTTATGACGAAAGTGTATTTCACCAAATCCACGCTGATTTTGAGTCATTTGCCAGCCAATTAAAATTCTCCACCATTACCCCCATCCCCATATCGGCCCTCAAGGGTGACCATGTGGTGAACCGTTCGCCGCACATGTCGTGGTTCCGTGGCCCTACACTCATGGCCATACTTGAAACAGCACCCATTCCCAATCTAGCCAATGACCATGGCCTGCGTTTCCCCGTGCAATGGGTGAACCGCCCCCATCTTAATTTTAGAGGTTTTTCGGGTACTATCGCTGCAGGCACGGTCAAACCAGGCGACGAAGTACGGGTGCTGCCCAGTGGCGCCAAAGCAAAGGTTGCAGAGATTATTTTATTTGAACAAAGCCTTGATCAAGCCCACTGTGGCCAAGCTGTGACCCTCACCCTAGACAAAGAAATTGACGCCTCACGCGGGGACATGATCGTCAGTGCCCAGGACCCCTGCGAAGTGTCAGATCAGTTTGAAGTCGACTTGGTGTGGATGACGGAAGAACAAGGCTTTATTGGCCGCAGCTATGGCATGCAGATTGACAGCAACTGGGTTAATGCTCAGATCACTGAGATTAAACACAAAACCAACGTCAATACCCTACAAACAAGCCCCACACGCAGCTTAGAGTTAAACGACATTGTGGTGGCCAAGCTAAGCCTTGATAAACCCGTAGCCTATGAGCTTTATCAGCAATGCCGACCTTTGGGTGGGTTTATCTTGGTAGACCGCTTTAGCAACGCCACAGTGGCTGCTGGCATGATCAACTATGCCTTACGCCGCGCAGCTAACGTGCACCTGCAAAACCTAAGTATCAATAAGCCCCTTCGCCACAAACTTAATGGCCATCGAGGCAAGGTTTTGTGGTTTACGGGCTTAAGTGGCTCAGGCAAGTCAACTATTGCTGATATCGTAGAACAAAAGCTGCACCAACAGGGCATTCGCACCTATATTCTAGATGGTGATAATGTGCGCCATGGGCTCAATAAAGATTTGGGCTTTACTGACGCTGACCGCATTGAAAACATTCGCCGCATTACTGAAGTGGCTCATCTTATGGTTGATGCCGGCTTGGTGGTACTCACAGCGTTTATTTCGCCCTTCATAGCAGAGCGTGAAGTCGCACGCTTTCGCTTCGAAGCAGATGAGTTCATTGAGATATACGTCGATACGCCCCTAGAGATTGCAGAGCAACGTGATACCAAAGGTCTATATAAAAAGGCCCGCAAGGGAGAGATCCCCAACTTTACGGGCATTAATAGCCCCTATGAAGCCCCAGAACACCCAGAATTCACCTTGAGCACTGCCGAAACCTCACCCGAACAACTCGCTGATCAGTTGTTAGCGCAGCTCGACCTATAACGCTTTACAGGAGTAAACAATGCACCAAGCCCAAGCCATTTTAGCCGACCCCAAACTGCTTAAGGCCCTGCAGTTGCTGGTTCACCAAGCGGGTGAAGCCATCATGCAGGTATACCAAACAGCGGACTTTGGCATAGAAACCAAAAAAGATGACTCCCCTGTCACCAAGGCAGACCTTGATGCGCACTATTTATTAGTCGACAGTTTGGCCAAACTCACCCCCCATATCGCCATCGTTTCTGAAGAAGACCCTGCCTCTCAAATAGTGCCACAAACACATAATTGTTATTGGCTCATTGACCCTTTGGATGGCACCAAGGAATTCATCAATCGCAATGGCCAGTTTACCGTTAACCTCGCTCTTATTGAAGATAATGCACCCAGCTTTGGTTTTGTATCCACTCCCATTGACCAAACGCTTTATTGGGGCGGCAAGCAACTAGGCGCCTGGCGTCTACGAGACAATACCTTAGAAACACTGCACACCCAAGCATGCCAGACGCCCATGCGCGTAGTGGCTAGCAAGAGCCACCTCAATCAAGCCACCCGAGATTTTATTGCTAACTTAGGTGATACCACCCTAGTGCAAGCGGGCAGTTCTTTAAAGTTACTACGCATCGCCGAGGGTGAGGCCGATATCTACCCGCGCCTTGCACCCACTTGCGAATGGGACACTGCCGCCGCTCAAGCCGTATTAGAAGGGGCAGGCGGTAAGGTGACCCAAGTGGACGGCAGCCCCATGCAATATGGCAAAATAGATATTTTAAACCCCCATTTTGTCGCCAGTAGTTAGCGACTAATGCAACTAGGTATTACCCCTTGGAAGGAAAAAAATTTTAAATTTTAAAAGTCATGATCTAAAGAAACAGAGCCAGAGCCGCAGCCATAGCTTTCGTGATTAAAGGCACCATAGGAGCACAGAGCACTGCTCACTTTACTGAGATTCCAAATTGCATGGTAGACGCAGTCAATGCATATTATACTGCTGCCCAATACCTCCTTTGAGCTTACCTAAAGCCACCGAAATAAGTTTTGAGCTGACGACCACATATGACTAAAAAAATTAAAGCCTTGTTGGTGAGCAACTATAAGCTAGATTATTCTAACTACTTTCCCAATAGTGGCCTGCATTTTGGTAATGTAGAGTTTGTAATGAATACCAGTGAAGACATTGATGCAGTGGTCATCTGCAACCACCCTACGCAAGTTATAAAAGCCAGCGTAGCTCCAGACAATATATTTCATATTCACCAAGAACCAGGTGACAAGCTATATCACGGTTTTATGTTTGACAAAGTTGTTGGTCAAAAGTGTGGGCATCTGCCATTGACAGACATTACCAGCCACCCTTGTTTAAACTGGTTGGTGAACAAAACCTATGATCAACTGGCCAACTTAGACACTTCTTTAAACAATATCTTGCCCGTTAAAAATAAACTTTTTTCAGGAGTAATCAGTGGCCATAATGCTTTAAATGGGCATTATTTTAGGCTTAAAATACTTGAACAAATTAAACAGCAGTTTTCCATAGATTTGTACGGCAAACGCCATAATTTTATACCTGACAAATGGGATGCTCTATTTCCTTATCAATTTTCTTTAGCCATGGAAAATTCTGCACAAAAAGATTATTGGACTGAAAAAATAATGGATTGCTTCCTGTCTTGCTGCTTGCCTGTTTATTACGGTTGCACCAACATAGATCAATATTTTCCAAAACAAAGCTACATTAAGTTAGATGTTAATAACTTGAATTATAGTTTAGGAGAGCTTAGAGATAAGCTCTCACAAGAGTATTTTGTAGAGAACTACAGCTATTTATTAGAGGCTCGAGACTTATGCCTGAATAAATATGCCACAGCACCGGGCCTTAGTAGCATAGTCACAAGCCACTTTACCGAGGCCCCAAAACAACAACTCATAATAAAGCCATTTAAGCGCTCGCCATTAACTGATATCAGACGAAAACTGACTCGCAACCGCATCGCCCACTGGATTACCACCCACTGGATCACCGACAAACAGCGCTAAACACCTTAGTTAAAAAGTTAAATCCTACCACTGCAAACACCTTTATTGTGGGTGGCTAGTCAGCACAAGTCAAAGCCTTAAACCTCAGTTGTTTTGAAAGTGAGGATTACACATTAACCCAGCCAGCACAGCAAACATCATGGCATACAAAAGGGTCGTGTAATGGTAAACAAACTGCACCTGAGTAAGGCTAATGTCAAATCGTAGCATCAGAACTAACAGCGCCATTATGGCTATTGGTTTATTAAACTGAATACGTTTAATTACCAACCAAAAACCTGAACAATAAAATACCAATAAAGAAAGAATACCCACCAAACCCATTTCTGCTAGATAATGAAAAACCTCACTATGAGCGTAGCCAAATCTTTGGATATCAGAATTAACGATGCCTCGTTCAATTAATATCTGTTTAGCAGCGTGATAATTACCCAGGCCTACCCCAGATATTGGCGTATCCAAAAACAACAAAACTGCTGCCCACCACATCTGTAAGCGAGCACCTACAGACCCCCCTGTAAACTCTCTATATTCAACCATTCGAACTAATTCGTTCCAAGCACGATCTATCCGCATAGATACAGAATCGACTGCAATATACACAGCCAAAAGCAGCCCCAGCCCTAGTAATAGCATTAATAGTTTGTCCAGCAGTGATCTTTTATTATCTGCGAAAAGGACTGATATTAATAATAAGGGCACACTTATCCAGCCGCCTCGCGTTCCTGAAAGTATTGATGCATACGCTGCTAAACTGGCTGCCACAATAACTGCTAAGCCAGCCAACTTAAAACCAATTTCAGATTTAATAAGCGGATAAGTGGCTAAACTTAGAACCGAAAATAGAAGGGCAGCATTACCAAATGTGATGGGCGAACGGAGATCTGTTATCCAGCCATTAGCACGTGAAATTCCCAAGAAACTGGTTTGGTAAATAGCAGTGCCACCAAAAATACAAGCCGACAAAAGAATACCAAGGCATAGCCACACCGGGTTTAACCTAATATTGGCCATCAATATAAAAACTGGCAATATTAAAATTAATCGGCTTGGGTTATCCAACCAAAGCCACTGCCAGTTGCTAAAAAACCACATGTTCACTAGTGTAGCCAATGGGAATGCAAAAGAGGCTGCAATGAATAATTTAGCAGGACTGCTAATATTAATATCATGCCAATGAAATATAAAATAAAGTAAAGACGCTGCCAACAAGCCAATAGACGCAAAGTTAAATGCTGGCGCATAGCAAGCACTAATAGGTAAAATAAAAATAAGGATCGTAACTAGCGTCCTCATAACCGACGAGGTCTCACTTTTATCCAAACGTCCTGTGGAAGAAATACTAATCATCCGTGCCTGTCCTTTATCAATAATTACCAGCACCGTGCTGCATTTATGCCCAAGCCTATTATCCAATCTGGTGTTACCAAAAGCACACTTACCTATACCAACCTAAGTAGCGAAGATGGTTTTTATAAGACGACCGCGTACCTTTCAAGAAAGAAAACTAAACTAAACAAAAAGTTAAACAAAATAATCAAAATGAGTTCTTAAATAAAGCTTAAGCTTGGCAAAATAACCTTTTTTCAGACCTGCTAAATAGACTTTGATTTGGCCAAGTATGGCAACGTCTTCTTTCAAATGATCACTAAATTTCACTTTAGATTTAATATTTAAATGTATATTATCAATCTTATGTGGGTCTTTACAGTGCTCACCATCACCATGCCCTATATTTCTTACATAGCTTAGACTTGGGCATAGACAAAGCCCATCTTGCTTAAAAATTGTAGCGTACCAAAATACAGCCCAAGTATTAATTTTACCCTTTTTACTAGCAACCACTTGGTTCCAAAGCCTGTCATAACCATCCACGTTAAAACGCTTACGCATGGGCTTATCATAACTGGCCATCATGCCGTCTATATCCTTTTCAAAATACGCCCATCGGTCTGCCCAAGTAGCCCATCCCCAACACTGCATTAAACGATAAAAATACACATCTTTTTCTGTTTCTAGTTCAATGGGGTAATTCCAACCCGAAACGTGCCATACCTTATGACTATCTTTATAATAATCCAATGCATCATTCATGTAATTTAAAAAGGCTGGGGCAACCACGATATCATCCTCTAAAACCACCACCTTACCGTATTGATTTATGATTTCAGTTACGCCTTCAGTAATCGCTTTGGCTAGGCCATTGTTCTGCTCACTGGCTCTAATTTCAACACTCTTAAAGCCCGTTATATTGTCTAGTAGGTTCCTAACGGCTTGAACGTTTTTAGCATGTTCAGGCTTTTTAGGCCCATCTGAAAAGACAATTAAGTCTGAATGCAATGATAAATCATTAGCTTGCAAGGCTGCTATTGTTTCAGCTGTATGGTGCGGCCTATTGTAAACAAACAACACGATGGGAGCGCAACTAGGAGACATCTTTTTTAGCCCACTCATTAAGGCACCATTGAACCGTTTTGCGCAGGCCTGATTCAAACGTCTCTTGGGGTGCCCAGCCAAGATCTGATTGAAGCTTGCTGCAATCTATTGAATAGCGCATATCGTGGCCTGGGCGGTCTTCTACGTGCTGAACAAGGTCTGCATATTGATTAGGCCTAGGCTTTAGTTCATCCAATAGCTGGCAAATCATTCTTACCACATCAATGTTTTGCATTTCGTTCATACCACCAATATTGTAGGTCTCACCTAGGCTCCCTTTTAATGCCACTGTCATTAACGCTTGCACATGATCTTCAACGTAAAGCCAATCACGGATCTGATTTCCTGCACCATAAATAGGAATAGGTTTATTAACTAACGCACGAGAAATAACCAAAGGAATAAGCTTTTCTTGATGTTGATACGGGCCATAATTATTAGAGCAATTAGTCACCACAACTGGCAAACCGTAGGTGCGATACCAAGCCCGAACCAAATGGTCAGAGCTTGCCTTAGATGCACTATAGGGGGAGCTAGGTGCATAAGGGGTTGTTTCTTTAAACTTAAGTAGCTTGACACTGCCCTTAGAGTTTTGAGGGTGAGGGAGGTCACCATAAACCTCATCGGTTGACACATGGTGAAAGCGGAATTTTTGCCTGGCTTCTAATGGTAAGCCAGACCAATAGGCGCGACTTTCTTCTAATAAAGTATAGGTGCCAATAATATTGGTTTTAATAAAGTCATCTGGACCATGAATAGACCGATCTACATGAGACTCTGCCGCTAAATGCATCACTAGAAATGGTTGATATTTTTTCAAGATACGCTGAATTTCAACAGCATCGCATATATCCGTACATTCAAAACTATAGCGCGGGTTAGATTCAATATCTGCCAGTGTTTTTTCATTACCAGCGTAAGTTAACTTGTCTACATTGACTACAGAAAAATCAGTATAATTAATAATGTGCCTAACAAGCACGCTACCAATAAAGCCTGCCCCACCAGTAACTAAAATTGTTTCCATATAATTGCTACTCAATTAATTCCAATAGGTAGTTACCATAGCCACTTTTAGCTAAGGGGCGGGCCAACTGCAAAAGGTCCTGGGCGCTTATCCATCCATTTCGATAAGAAATTTCCTCTAAACAGGCGATTTTATGGCCCTGGCGGCGCTCGATAGTTTGCACAAACTGCCCAGCTTCGATCAAGCTGTCATGGGTGCCGGTGTCTAACCACGCAAACCCCCTGCCTAATAATTCAACTTTTAGATTGTTCGACTCTAAAAAAGCATTATTAACCGAGGTTATTTCTAACTCCCCTCTAGCCGAAGGTTGCACCTTTTTAGCAATTTCCACCGCTTTATTGGGGTAAAAATATAAACCCACTACTGCATACTTAGACTTGGGGTTAACTGGTTTTTCTTCAATAGAAATCACATTATTATTGTCATCAAATTCTGCTACCCCATAATGTTGCGGCTCTGAAACTTTATAACCAAAAATAATCGCTTGCTGATTTTGTTTGACCAGCTTTACGCTGTCTTGTAATGATTCAATAAAACCATCACCGTAGAAAATATTATCCCCTAACACCAAACAGATATCATCACCATCGAGAAACTCTTCAGCTAATATTAGGGCTTGAGCCAGCCCATCAGGCGAAGGCTGAACAACATATTCAAAATGCATGCCTAGCTGCTTTCCACTACCAAAAAGGTTCTTAAAGCGGTGCTGATCTTCCTGTGTGGTAATAAAGAGTACGTCTTTAATGCCAGCCAGCATCAATACTGATAAGGGGTAATAGACCATGGGTTTATCATATATTGGCAGCAACTGCTTGCAAGTGGCTTGTGTAATTGGATAAAGCCTAGTCCCAGATCCACCCGCTAAAACTATGCCTTTCATTTAAGCCACCCATTTAATGTTTCCGCTACCCGCTGCACGTCGTCTTCTCTATGGAAAAAGGCAATTGGCAAACTCAAGGTCGTAGCATGAATCTCTTCACTCAGGGGATAATACCCTTTCACCAACCCTTGCATTGCTTTTTGTTTATGTGGCGCAACTGGGTAATGTATTTCTGTTTTAATACCTTGTCCCAACAAGTAATCCTTTATTGCATCACGCTTTTTATGACGAATGGTGAAAATATGAAACACATCATAATAATCTTCATCAACATGAGGTTTGATAAATTCATCAGATAAAACCTCAAAGTAGACCTGCGCTAGTCGTTGTTTATGCGCATTAATTTCATCTAATATATTTAATTTTTTTGATAAAAATCGTGCTTGAAGTTCATCTAACCTAGAGTTGTAACCCAGCAACTCGTTGTGATACTTTTTATTAGAACCGTAGTTTCTAAGCTGTTTTATTTTCTCAACAAATAACTCATCATGGCAAGTAACCGCCCCACCATCCCCTAATGCACCCAAATTTTTAGTCGGGTAAAAACTATGACAACCAATTCCAAAACTGCCGGCCACTTGGCCTTGGTGTTTCGCGCCTTGGGCCTGAGCTACATCTTCGATAATAGTGAGCTGATAGTGATCAGCAAGGTGTTGAATTTGCACCATGTCACACACTTTGCCGTAAAGATGCACCACTAAAATAGCCTTCGTTTTTGTGGTGATAGCAGTAACAATTTTGCTAGGGTCAATGTTATAGGTATTAATATCAGGCTCAACCAAAATCGGTATTAAGCCATTACGCACTACAGCCATAATAGTGGCTATGTAGGTATTAGATGGTACGATAACCTCAGAGCCTGCTGGGAAATCACAAGCATCAATTGCCAGTGTTAAAGCATCCAACCCAGAAGCCACACCAGCACAATACTCAGTTTGGCAGTAGTTGGCATACTGTTGTTCAAAGTTAACCACACCGTCACCCAAAATGAACCAACCTGAATCTAAAAATTCAGACAGTTCAGCTTTATAGGCACCAAATAGTGAAGCGTTGGTGCGCCTCAGGTTTTCATATTCAATGATAGGGCTCATCAACATAATCTTCTTGGTTGTAATGGTGAGAGGCTAGTACCAACAACACTGTTCCTCTCGATTTATTTTGCATAGTATGCCAGTCTTGTGGGTTAACAATAAGACACTGGCTCGGTGAGCTTAGTGTAATCGTTTGTTCACTTTCACCGTCATGCACGTATATATCTACAGAACCAGACACACAAATCAATGCTTGAGTGGTTGCTTTGTGACGATGGCCACCACGTTGGATGGTTGAATTATAAATATAGTAGATTCGCTGCACATCAAACGGTAGGCACTTCTCCATTACCGTAAGGTCGCCGCGAGAATCTTTATGGGTTGGGAGGTTAATTAATTCTGGCATAAAAATTTAGATTTCTTGTAAACATGGTGGTGGCCTTTTAGAAATCGAGTAAACCTTCTTAAAGGACCGATTATTTCGTCATTAACCACACTTAGATTGTGACTAAACAGAGGGCTTATCAACACCAATTGAGCGTTAATACGTTCTATATGGCTAATATAAGGCTCATAGACTCGACTAAGAACTGCTGGGGTGTACTTATACTTACCTAGATTGACCATCTGGTTTTGAATGAATTTAAGCCCATGGAAGTGGTAAAAGACCACTTCAAAACGTGGGTCACTTAAGTCATATTGCTGCACATTCCACGGTGCTACGCCACCGCCTAAATGTTGCAGCACATGCACACCCTCAAAGCGCACCGTCCAATCATCTAAATACTTTTGGTCGCCAAACTTGCCATCTTCTACTCTATTATAACACCACTCTATACAAGCCTCTCGCCACCAGTTTAAGCCACTCATGCCTGAGGTATCGTTTTTAAAAGTAGTGAATTGAACACAGTAGATGCCAGAATTTTTAGTTTGGTTGTATTCAGATGTATATCGATGTTCTGTAATTAAAATAGATCCATCACCCAATTCATCAATCAGAGACGCGGGATCTGAGAAAAAATATATATCCGCATCTAGGTATGTGCAGGCAGGCAATTGATAGGTTTCTATCGCATGTTTGATAATTGAAGGGGTGCACGTCCAACAATATTCACCAACAGATCTTGTTGACTTTACTTCCAGTAACGCTTCGTCTTCAAGCTCACCTAAAGAGACTATGGTGGCATGGCTTAAGTTCAAGCTGCCCAGTATTTCAAAACTAACATCATCAAAAGCGTAGATATAAAGGTGAAATTCAGGGCAATTTTCGAGCAACGATTCATACAACGCCACGCCACGCGTTAAGTAGTGACTATCAAATAAAGTACAAAAATTATGCATCAACACTTAGCCCTACCAAACTTTGTTGTACAGGCCCGCCAAACCATATAAAACTGGCCACCATAAGGGTCATGATCTTACAGAAGTCTCGAAAAATTAGCTATATAGCTCTTAGAAGGTATTTAATGCCATCTGCGGGTTAGCGGGGAGGTTAATGGGCAGATGACAGTAATTCAGTCGATTAGAGGCTTCCTTATTTAACTGGCTGATCGATTACTAAATTGGTAAGATTTAGAAAGTTAATCAGTTTCAAAATTGGAATAATCGAACATGTTAAAGGCAGCAGCTATAAAAATGACCAAACACCTCCTACTACCTTTTATACGAAGATTAACAAAAAAAAACCTATCTTTGGTTTATAGCAGCTATGAAGCAGCACTAGAAGATGCTGACGGATTTGACGACTTGCTTCTAACCAACGTTATTGTCACCAAAGGAAAGAAGTTTGCCGAAAACTTGAAGAGAGATAAAACCATTGACCTTATGATGCTTAGAACGGCTATAGGCGTCACATCTGTCCTTAGGTCTAATTCACTAAAGGTCCTCGATTTTGGTGGCGCAGCAGGTGCGCATTACTTTATCACCAGGTCTCTTTTAGACGATGATATTAAAATTGATTGGCGCATTGTTGAAACGACAGCCATGGTTAATGAGGCCGCACAACAAGGCCTTCAAAACCAGGAATTGGCCTTTTACGACTCGATTGATGCGGCTGCACAAGGTGATGAGTTTGACTTGGTTTTTGCAAGCAGCTCTGTGCACTATACGCCCCACCCATACGATGTTCTCAAAACACTACTCTCAGTGAAGTTTAAAAAATTCATGTTAACCCGAACGGCCATTGCAAACGATGAAAAAGTGTTACTTCAAAAATCCACCTTAAGTGGTAATGGCATCGGCCCTATCCCAGAAGAACTAGGCATAAAAGATCGATCCATCTCATATCCAGTAACGATATTATGCAAAACAAAAGTAGAGAAGATTATAAAGTTTTATGGCGAGATACAGCTACAAATAAAGGAAGAGAAAAAGGTCTTGCATACAGACACCGAGTCATTCGGCTATTACGGCTACATAGTCACTAAGCACTCAAGTTAAATAACTTAAACACTGTGCTGCTGTGTAAACTTTAAACAACTAAATTCGGTCACCTAACAAGAAATATTATGATTATCCCTGAACAATTTAGGGTAATTGATAATCAAAGTGTGAGAGTCACTTTTGGTCTTGAAATTAGAGTAGAAATGTTCCACTTAGAGGGCGATATGATAGCTTTACACGATAGGGCGTTTGTAACGTGGCCAATGATATCTTTTTGTCCAAAAACCCTGAAAATAAGAAATCAACATACGCTTGAGTCATAACATTCCGAATCATTGAAATGGGGATGCCCAAATGATTGATAGGATTTCTGAAAGGTTGGCATTATTTTAGCTACTTTGAGGTTGCTCGTTACCAATGTATAATATTCTGGCACCGTAGATTGACTGCCGTGGCGGTATAATAGGCCATTGTTAATGGCAAAGTGTCGTAGTAAGATCTTGGGCTGACGGGATTATTCTTTTGCATCGACCAGAAAATAAGATCAAAAAATGTTAAAAAAAATATCTAAAAAAGCTTCTCTTACTGTACGCAATATTTGTTATAGCAAACTCCTATCGTGCCTCTCATTCGTTTCAATCCGCTCACTTCACCAGCTCATAATTAGGTCATCCCACCCATCTGTTCTCTTTAGTCGCAATGATGCATTGTTTAAGAGAGTACTCAAAAACGTAAAAATCTATGGTGAGTATGGATGTGGAAAATCAACGGTGTGGGTTTTGCGCAATACTAACGCCCAAGTTTTTTCTGTTGATACATCCGGATACTGGATTAATGAGGTGGCCCAAGACGATATTGAAAATAATGCGAGGCTAATGATCAAGCACGTTGATTTAGGTGATGTTGGTGATTATGGGTACCCAATCGATTACAGTAAGAGTGACTTCTTTAATCTATACACAGACTTTTTGTGGCATCAAGATGAGAAACCAAACGTCGTGCTCATCGATGGTCGCTTCAGAGTGTGTTGTTTTTTAACGTCTCTTAAATTTGCAGACGAGGGCACACACATTATATTTGACGACTATATTAACCGCCCTGAGTATCACATTGTTGAGAAATATGTAGAGAGAGTTGAACATTGCGGGCGACTGTGCTTATTCATTGTGCCTTCACCACAAGAGATAGACCTTGATAGACTAGAAAAGGACATCAACAACTTCAGATACGTGATGCATTGACAAACCTTTTTATGATCCTGGCAACTTAAAGTTAACCACTAGAATTTTAGTTTTATATCGCTGTTTTAAAAGAGCACTTATCAACCACATTCGATTTAGTGTGTAGATAAGTCACTAGCGCTTATGGGCGCTCAACAGCGACCATACAAATCTTCCAACCGCTCAATGTCATCCTCTCCCAAATAACTACCCGATTGAACTTCTACCAGGTGCAGAGGCTCATGAGTTTCATTGGCTAAACAGTGCACTGAACCCTTGGAGATGTAAATAGAGTCGTTGGCATTAAGCAGATGATCTTGCCCGTCTAAATGCACCTTGGCCTGGCCTTGCACCACCACCCAATGTTCAGCACGAAATTGATGCCGCTGCAGGCTTAATCGTGCTCCAGGGTTGACGCTGATGCGCTTTACTTGATAGTTGGGTCCACTATCAACACTGTCATAACTGCCCCACGGGCGATAGACCTCTCGTTGATGACTCAGTTCCTCTCGCCCGGCTAATATGGCCACTAGCTCTTTAACCTGCTGCGCTTGGTTAACCTTTGCTACTAACACGGCATCTTTAGTTTCAATAATGGCAATGTCTTCCATACCCAGCACGGCAAGCAAACGGCTATCTGCTTTAAGCAAACAGTTGTGGCTATCAATGGCCAACACATCACCGTGTTTAACGTTGCCACATTCATCCTTCGCATTAACTTGCCAAAGAGACTGAAAATCACCCACATCACTCCAACCACAAGCCACTGGCACAACCACTGCTTTTTGGGTCTTTTCCATAATGGCATAGTCTATGGATATGCTCTCGCACTGCTCAAACTCAGCTAAGGACAAACGAAGAAAATCTAAATCTTTTTCACTAGCGATCAACACCTGCTTACATTGCTCAAGTAATACAGGGCATAGGGCCGAAGCTTCTGAAATGATTACACTAGGCTTAACAATAAACATACCACTGTTCCAAACATAGGCACCTGAATCTAGGTAACCTTGAGCAACAGTTTCACTGGGCTTTTCTACAAACGAGTTAACACCAAAACCACCAAGAACAGCGTCACCACAATGAATATAACCGTAACCTGTGCAGGCAAAGCTGGGCTTAATGCCCAAAGTGGCAATATAGCCTGCCTCGGCTAATTCATGAGCCGAATTTAAAGCGGAATGAAAACGGGGTAGATCGGCAATATCATGATCAGCAGACAACACTAACATGGGCTCCTCTCTACCTACCGCCTGCAAACGTAGGGCCGCTATAATGACTGCAGGCGTGGTGTTGCGCCCCATCGGCTCTAACACAATATCCACAGGCCCAAGTTCACGCATTTGCTCAGCTGCCAAAAAACGATGATCTTGATTACAAATCAACTGCTTCAAACCTAACTTCAAACCATCCAAGCGCAGGAAAGTCTGCTGCAGCATGGTGCTGTCCATACTTCCCTCTCCGGGACCAACTAACGCCTGGTACTGCTTTGGAAACGCACTGCGAGACAGAGGCCACAATCGACTGCCCACACCACCTGCCATAACCACTGGATTAAAGAATTTATGCATAACTTACATTAGTCCATTCATTATCTGTCATCCCTACTTTTATTTAACCTAGTGGTAAATTAATCAACCGCGCAAAGGAGATTGGTTTTTTAGAAACCACTAATAAGTAAACTCAAGGCCCTGCTCTAGATCCACGGTATATTGCCAACCAAACCCTGCAAGCCTTTCAACATTAAAAACTAACGCTTCGATTAGGCGATCGATACGAGCCATCTTAAATAAAAAGGAACGGTGCTTAACGCAGAAGAGTATGTAGCTTTTTTGCAAAATAAATTCTGCAAGGTAGACTCCATCTTGGCCAGCAACACCAGTGATAAAAGCAACTTTTTCATCTAGTTGAGCACTTCTGTTTTACAAGCTTAATAATACCGAATTAACCAATAGGCATCACCGCCTTGTTCACATAAACACTTGCTTACGTGAAAGTCTATAAAACTAGCTGCACAAGCGATTAAATACTTTATAAAAAACTCTTAATATATCAATAAAAAATATGATGATTAATCACTATCAACTAGTCACTGCCAAAGAGGTCACGGGTATAAACTTTGTCAACAACATCAAGTAATTCGTCATCCATGCGATTTGATACAATGACATCAGAGACTTGTTTAAAAGCTGCTAAATCGCTAAACACTTGCGAATGAAAGAATTCTTTGCCTTCTAGTACTGGCTCATAAATAACAACTTCAATACCTTTGGCTTTGATTCTCTTCATAATGTCTTGAATAGATGAAGACCTGAAGTTGTCTGATCCACTTTTCATGATCAAACGATACACACCCACCACTTTAGGGTTTTTACTGATAATAGAATCGGCGATAAAGTCTTTACGAGTAGTGTTCGAGTCAACAATTGCACTAATCAAGTTATTAGGCACGTCTTGATAATTGGCTAACAACTGTTTGGTGTCTTTAGGTAAGCAATAACCACCATAACCAAAAGAAGGGTTATTGTAGTGTGACCCAATACGAGGATCTAACCCTACTCCTTCAATTATTTGCTGTGAACTTAAACCATGAGTTTCTGCATAAGAATCTAATTCATTAAAATAAGAAACGCGCATCGCAAGGTAAGTGTTAGAAAAAAGTTTAACGGCCTCGGCTTCTGATGAGTCGGTAAACAAAATATCAATATTTTGCTTTATCGCACCTTGTGCTAATAAATTAGCAAATACGGCTGCCCGCTCTGACTTTTCACCAACAATAATTCGAGACGGATATAAGTTGTCATAAAGCGCACGGCCTTCTCGCAAAAACTCAGGTGAGAATATTATATTTTCACAACCCAGTTGTTTTTTAATTCGATCAGTATAACCGACTGGGACCGTTGACTTGATAACCATTACCGTTACGGAATTAATTGCCATAACATCTCGGATGACCGCTTCGATACTTTGGATATTGAAGGTATTCGTTATTGTGTCGTAATCTGTAGGCGTGGCTATCACTACATAATCAGCATCTCTATAAGCCAATTCTTTATCTAAGGTAGCCGTAAAATTTAATGCTTTATTTTGTAAAAAATCTTCGATTTCAACGTCTGCAATTGGCGACTTCTTGTTTTTTAATAAATCAACTTTTTCTTTGATGATATCAATGGCAATCACTTCATTATATTGTGCTAATAACATCGCATTTGATAAACCGACATAACCTGTTCCGACGATAGTGATATTCATATTAGTCCTTTATAAAAATCATGAATGCCCCTCAGCACCATGTGATGAGATTGTGAGAACTTAACATGCTTACAGCTAAACCATTGGGGCAGCAATGCCTGATACTGCTGAGGAAACGCCGCACGAGACAAAGGCCATAACTGGCTACCCACACCACCCGCCATTACTACAGGATTAATTATTATATCGATTTTCATCCCCGAAGCTCACCCAAGTGCGCTAAGAACCATGCATAAGTCAGCGCCAGCCCGTGTTCAAGGCCAACATCATACTCCCAGCCCAAACGCTTCAAGCGCCCAACATTCATTACCTTACGCATGGTGCCATCTGGCTTACTGGCGTCAAATACCAAGTCGCCTTTAAAACCGACAGTTTTAGCCATAAGCCCGGCTAATTGAGCAATTGTCACGTCTTTACCCGTACCCAAATTAATATGGGAACACATAGGGTCTGGCACCGCAGTTAAAAACTCATTCTTAGGCAAACCGATTACATGTACACAGGCCGCAGCCATATCATCCACATGCAAAAACTCACGCATAGGTTTTCCACTACCCCACACCACCACTTCCTTAGCACCTTGCTGCACCGCTTCATGAAAACGCCGCATCATAGCTGGAATAACATGGGAATTTTGCGGATGAAAGTTATCATTTTGGCCGTACAGATTAGTAGGCATTACGCTGCGGTAATCTCGCCCATATTGGCGGTTAAACGATTCACATAGTTTGATGCCCGCAATTTTTGCAATGGCATAGGGTTCGTTAGTGGATTCTAACTGCCCCGTAAGCAATGCCTCTTCTACAATAGGTTGCACTGCCAGTTTAGGATAAATGCAGGAACTACCCAAAAACAACAATTGTTGAACACCGCTATTATGGGCGGCTTGAACAATGTTGTTTTGAATCTGCAAATTTTGACTTATAAATTCCGCAGGATAAGTATTATTCGCATGAATGCCACCCACCCGTGCTGCGGCCAAATACACTTGGTTTGGTTTTTGTGCATCGAAGAATTGCGTTACAGCAGATGCATCCAACAGATCCAGCTCACTACGAGAAGCCAGAACCAATTCAATACTAGTATCTAAACTAAGCTTACGAACAATAGCAGAACCCACCATGCCATTATGACCCGCTACAAAAACTTTTTTCTTAGCTAAAGTCATGATTTTTTAGTTCTCTCGTGCCACCAGCACTTTAAACCCGTGTTCTTTAAGCAAAGCCTTTTGTTTAGCCTGGTCTAAATCGTGAGCCACCATCTCGGCACACATTTCTTCCACAGTAATCTCCGGCATCCAGCCCAATAGCTCTTTAGCCTTAGAAGGGTCACCTAGCAAGGTTTCAACCTCCGCTGGGCGGAAGTAACGCGGATTAACCCGCACAATAACATCACCCACAGCCAAGGCCGGAGCATTATCGCTTGTAATAGAGGCTACAATAGCCACTTCATCAATACCCTTGCCACTAAAGGCCAGTTCAATACCTAACTCTTGGGCAGACATGCGCACAAATTCACGCACAGAAATTTGTTTGCCGGTGGCAATTACAAAATCATCGGCTGTTTCTTGCTGCAACATCATCCATTGCATACGCACATAGTCTTTAGCATGGCCCCAATCGCGCAAGGCATCCATATTGCCCAAATGTAAACAAGGGTCCATACCCAAGGCAATATTGGCTAAACCACGGGTAATTTTGCGGGTAACAAAGGTTTCACCACGGCGCATGGATTCATGGTTAAACAGAATACCATTACACGCATACATACCATAGGATTCACGGTAATTTACCGTAATCCAATAGGCATAAAGCTTAGCTACCGCGTAGGGTGAGCGAGGGTAAAAAGGGGTCGTTTCGCGCTGGGGCGTTTCTTGTACTAAGCCAAACAGTTCAGAAGTAGACGCTTGATAAAAACGGGTTTTCTTTTCTAGACCTAAAAAACGAATAGCCTCTAAAATACGCAAGGCCCCCAAACCATCCACATCGGCTGTGTATTCTGGCGCTTCAAAAGAAACCGCCACGTGAGATTGCGCCGCAAGGTTATACACCTCATCCGGCCTAATTTCGCTGAGCAAGCGCGTAAGGTTAGAAGAGTCCGAAAGGTCACCGTAGTGAAGATGAAGGCGAGTGTTGTTGAACAACGGGTCTTCATAAATATGATCGATCCGTTCCGTGTTAAGGGACGAAGCACGGCGCTTTATGCCATGCACTTCGTAGCCTTTGGAGAGGAGGAGTTCGGCAAGATATGAGCCATCTTGGCCTGTAATACCAGTGATGAGTGCTTTTTTCATTGAATCATTTGTTCTTCTAAAAGCTTAATAGTACCAAATTAACCAATAAACCTCATAGAAAAAAATCAGCCTTAATTTTTGATAAGGGTGGGCATCGTGTTTTAAGAGATGTGACGCATTTACACAATCACTCGCCGAAGCCATTGAGCAAGGTTGTAACCCCCCGGCAAATTAAGATCAGTTTTCAAAAACATTTCCCCTAGAAATGACAAAGCCGCCCTACGGCGGCCTGTCGCCAGAAGAGCATCACAGCAAAACTGGACGGTCAAAGGGTGAGTTGCACTTAAATCTTAACAGGCATCCAAATATAGATCAATTAAGTTCTACGTATACCGTTTACTGAATCGATACTTCAAGCTTACGTCCCAATACGGCAGCAAATTTTTCGAGTGTTGACAGCCTAATATCTTGGGCATGATTTTCAATACGAGAAATTGCTGATTTTTTAGTATTAAGTTTCTGGGCCATCTGCTCTTGTGTCAAACCAGATTCCTGCCTAGCCTGTTTAAGAAAAACGCCAATTTTAAATGATTGATATCCTTCCTCAAACCCTTCAGTAAATTCACAATCGTTTATTTTACGCTTGCTGATGTATTTCTTTAGGTCACTCAATTAACTCGCCTCCTGTTCAGATAGTCTCGTTTGCGCATTTCGGCCAATTTAATGTCGTTCTTTGGCGTCTTCTGAGTTTTCTTTTGAAATGCGTGATTTAGCACTACCAGTTGTTCATCATCTAGAAATCCAATAATTCTGAAGATATTGCCTCCAATCTGGACCCTTACCTCCCACAAGTCATCGGTATTGACGAGTTTTTTGAAATATTGCACAGGAACTGCATCAAACTCTTCTATAAGCTGCAGCACCCATGCAACTTTTTGCGCCTGTTTACTTTGCAAGGATTCAAGAAACTCTTCAACTGGACAGGCCCCAGATTCTGTTCGGTAAAAATAGATTACTTTCATTTCTTGAATGTTAACATTAACGTTAACATTTTCCAACTCTTATTTTGCACTCACGTTGCCGAGACACTAGGTTAGTTGCGGGCATAGTATTATGAATATAGTCCATAGTGAGCTTAGCTAATCTGCAGCCGTAATTTTGGCAATCACTTGCACACTCTAGCTGCATCATCTTTTTGACAACCCACTTCAACATCGGCAGGGTTTGGTTGATCATCATCCCAACGATCAAACCATTGCCGAGGTCTTTATGGACTGCCAGTTTCGGCTTAAACTGAGAATTCGCCAGGGACAAGTACAGCCACTCCTTACTCACCTAGGATACAGGAAGCAACGCCCTAGGGTTTTTAATGACCAACTTACACAACACCAAAGCACTACCTGCAGGCTTAAAGCGCCCTTGCTCCCAGTCTCGAACGGTGGCAACAGGCGTTTCAATCAGTGCAGCAAATTTAGGCTGTGAAAGCTTAAGCACCTTGCGTGCAGACTGTAGCAATAGTTGCTCTGGTGTATATTCTCTGGCGATTTTCCCTGCCTTCATTTCAGCTAAGGACTCACTCAACCCCTCAATAGGCTCGCCTGCATCATCTTCAATCGCCTTAGTTATACGGTCAATATTCATATCATAGCACCTCTCTAATTTCAGTGGCTTTCATGTTCTCTTTTTCGGTCTTCTTGTAAATGGCAATAAGGCAAATCACATCGGCATCAAGATTAAAATAAATAACCCTAACACCACCACCCTTGCCAGAACCGCCTACAGTCCAACGTATTTTTCTAGCACCATCTGCGTGAGGAATCACATCACCAGCGCCAGGGTTTGCCGAGAGATAAACAATGAACTCAAGGCGCTCACTTTCCGACCAAATTTTATCGGCTTGCTTCTTAAATGTTTCTGTTTCAAGGACAGTTTTCATAATCTAAATTATACGGGAATTCAGTATATTATCAAGATAGAATTGTAATATCCTTCATTATTTCTCAAGCATAAAACAAATTTCTAGCCAAAGAACAAAGCTATTTGCTCACCTTATATTACGCACTCCAACGACCATACCACTGCCTAGTTCTTTTCGAACTACCCATTTTGACTTAAACTGAGAATTTATCAGGGATCCGACGCCCAAAATGATTAGTTTATTATGGAAATAATGTTATTTTCTATAAACCATTATTTAGTCTATATTAAATATAATTTAGTCTATTAAGGAACTCAACAATGTTGCAATCCATCGTCGGCAATGCGAGTGCTGAAAAAGTGTTGCTGTTCATGGCTGCCCGTGAATCAGGGTATGCCCGTGAAATCGCTCAAGCATTTGATACCGATGTCACCCCGGTAAAAAACCAACTTGAGCGAATGGGACGTGACGGCATGCTTGTGTTTGAACGTGTTGGCCGCACAAAAGTGTATCAATTTAATCCTCGATTTGCCTTCGTGGATGAAGTTAAAGCCTTAGGTAAGAAAGCCCTTTCGTTTTTGCCACAAGACTTACAGGAAGAGCTACTCTTTAACCGAAGACGCCCGCGGCGTTCTAGTAAGCCATTGTAATGGACGTATCCAATTTAACTCGCATTGAACTAGCGGGACTCATTGGCCAAACCGTCACATCAATCAACCGATGATTAATTCAGCCAAAGACCATAAACCGCAATGGGTTCAGGGGTGATAGATTACATCCAATGATGACCCAGTATTTAAACATCCACTTGCCGAAGCCATTGAGCAAGATCAGCCTCATCAAGCTTGGATTGCGCCAGTAACACTATTTTTTGCCCCACCGCCTCTACATCCCAAGTCACGTTAATGCCATTTAAATCGAGAATGAGGTCCATCACCTGAAATGCCGTTCGTTTATTTCCGTCATTGAAACAATGAGCCTGAGAAATAGCCATTGCGTAGGACGCTGCCAGCGAATAAATATCATTTATGAGGCCATAGTTGAGCCGGTTGTCTACTTTTGACAACGCACCTTCAAGTGACTTATCACCAGCCATGCCTTGAAGCTCATTGAGCTCTAACACCTCATCATGAATCGCAATAATGTGATCAACTGATAGAAGCAAAAAGCTCATTTGTCTTTCAGGTAATCCAGCACCGGCTGGGTGATTGCCTTACGGGATTTAAGACTGTGTCTTATTTCTTCAATCGATGCCGTGCGATGTTGCTCTTGAGAGACCGCCTCAGCGGGCACAAAATAACCAACGAGGGCTGAGTTTTTTAAGACTGCAACAGGCTCCCCACCTGATTTTTCTAGAACCTTGTGAGGCTCTCGCATCTCGGTCATGGATGCAATATTTCGGGTCAATAGCGTCGCCATAGCAAACCTCTGTTTTAGTATAGGTGTTTAAATGTACATTAAAATGTATATTTAATCCACTATAGACTTAGCCTATAACTGCAGCGCTTGAAATACACGACTACTCGTAATGGGTCCAGAGCCGCAATATCTTGACCGCTTTTTCCGTCTCTAAGACCTGATAGACAAGCCGATGCTGAATATTAATTCTTCTTGAATAAGCACCGCTCAAGTCGCCCACCAGTTTTTCGAAAGGCGGCGGAGATTGCCATGGATCAGACTGAAGAATCGTTAATAATTGCTGCGCTTTAGTTTTCAATCCGGACGATGCTAGTTTTCGTGCATCCTTTTGGGCCTGCTTGGTGTAATACAGCGTCCACATTACCAATTTAATTCGGTTGCAGCACTGTCAGTGCTCTCCTGCATACCCTCTAAAATTGATTCGCGCATCCCTGGCACCGATAAAAGATGCAGGGTTTCGCTGATCGCATTCCAATCATCTTCAGCTAAAAGGACCGCATTGCCACGCTTGCCCGTTATAACCACCGGCTCATGGCTGACTGTCGTATCATCAATCAATTTATACAGGTTGGCTCTCGCCTCAGTAACATTTAGTGTTATCATAATTAAATCCTCTTAAGCAAAAGGTACGTTAAAGCGTACGCTATGTCAAGCCAACTTGAGTTATCCTCCACTAAAAGTTGATAAACCCATTTATCGCAGGCCAGAAAAAGCCCTATGCTAAAATACGCACATTTTAAATTGGCTTCGTTTTGTTACTTTTTATGCAGGCCGAACGGCCTTAGATAGGCGGGAAATAGCATTACGCTGGTAGCGGATTAACTTGTGGCAATCCACTGTACGACGAGAAACAGGGCCACCTTTGCGTTGCTCCTTCCTTTGCATATTGGCAAAAATGGCTGTCATGTCACGCACATCATCGGGCTCACTGAGCATTTCCCTAAAGATGGACATCGACTCCTTCACGCTCATATCACGCATAAGCTCATCGACCGGCTCGGGACTGGTATAGGTATCGTAATAGGTATCCATCACACGTCGGTAATGTAGCAAACTGGTGGCTATATCAGCTGCCATAAAGGACGAAAAACCTTCTTCAGAAAGTAAGAGTTTAAGAGACACATAAACGTTCGATGATTCAAAATCAACCTGTACAGTAAGACCATGCTTTCGTGAGTTTCGACTGTTCGCCAACTTACCCTCGGTGCTTGTAGGACCTGTTGATCGTTGCGCATTGCGACGGTTGGTAAGGGTTTTAGGAGGACTTGGCATCGATAGCGAGTGCGTTATTTTCAAGCACGGCCAATTCAAGGTCCATGCGCTTGATTAATCTGGACTTAAAGTCCACCGAGTCGATGCTCTTCTGCAGATGTCGCATCGTCTGATACTGGCGATGAATCAGATCATCCGCCATTTTAATGTGCTTATACGCACTCTTAAAACCACGTGCCCGAAGATCAGACACTGTCAACTCGGCACGCTTTAACAACTCCTCAATCCATTGCTAATCCTCCTCACTTGCATTACCAGCAAGGAAACCCTCAAGAGCCATAGAAACCAGGCGATTATCATAGGATTTAGGGAATTCAGCAGACCTGGTTAATATTCCAGCCATGGACTCATGCAACAAGAGCTCTTTATCTACCGTATGCCGTTTAATCCACCAAAGACACTCATTAAGATGGATCAACAGAGCAACATTAAGCGGGGATGGGGTTTCAAATTCAGAGAGCAAGCCTTGTAGGCTTGATTGAAACTCCGCCTCAGACTCATTAGGCAGAAGCCTGGGACTAGACAGTAAAGTGGTAATAGATTTGGCTGAATTCTTCAATATAAACACCTCCTGGTTGAGAGTGTAAAGACTTATGAAAGCTAGGATGTAACGACCTTTTAAGTATCGCGTTTTAAATGCAGGACCACGCCTGGACTAACTAAAGGATCGCCTGTGAATTCGATGCCAGAAGCCTCAAATGTTGTTCTTATTATCATTAAGGTCTTAGTATTTGCAACTGGAATACCCCGCTGCACTTCGTAGCGCTTAATAGTTGCACTGCCAATACCACAGCGGGCCGCCAGTTCAATTGCGCTCCACCCTAACATGGAGCGAGCTGCCTTTATTTGTATTGATGATACCATTGACTATTCTTTATGATACTATTAGAATCATTATGTAATTTACTTATATGGAAGAATACCATGATTGACAGTATCTTAGCCAAATTTGATGGTGCATTTGCTGAAAACACTATTCGCGCCTACCGTTCAGATTTTACTCAATACGAAAAATGGTGCACGGAGAACCAATTGCAGCCTATCCCAGCTAATGCCGAAACCTTGGCCAGTTATGTTGACTACCTTAGTCAATCGGCAAAGAGTGCAACTATACGCCGTCGGATTAATAGCCTAGGCACCATATTGATGCTATCCAAAAACCACGACCCTACCAAAGAACCTGAGGTCGTTTTAGCCCTCAAACGCATGCATAGAAAAATAGGCAGAGCGCAAGAACAAGCCACGCCACTAATAAAAACCTTGCTTAATCAGCTATTAGACAATTGTGATAACAGCGTCATGGGTATTAGAAATCAGGTATTGCTACGACTCGGTTATGAAACCATGCGTAGACGATCAGAATTATGTGCATTTAAGTTTACAGACATCTCTCAAGCACCTAATGGCAAGCCAGTCATCAAACTTAATTTTTCCAAAACAGATCAATTTGGTACTGGTAAAATAATACCCATTAGCGAAGCACTACTAACGCTTCTTCACCAATGGCAAGAAATTGTCGGCGATAACGGATACGTATTAAGATCCATCAGGCGGCATGGCAATATAGGGCAACACCTTTCTCCCTCTTCAGTCAGCGTGATACTGAAAACACTTCAAGCAACCATCCATTCCGATAAAAACACCCCACTGCTTAGTGGCCATTCATTTAGGGTCGGTGCTGCACTTGACCTATTAGAGCAAGGCGAACCACTGGAGAAAATTATGTTAAGGGGTGGCTGGCAGAGCGATGCGACTGCCATGAAATATTTAAGGAGTTGGACCTGTTGAATCCATCTCTATTATTTTTTGGGATTTTACCATGGGTCTTATCAGTGAACATGTCAAAATAAGAATGCGTAACTACTTTAATGCTCCAACTTACCAGCTTGAAGAATCTGTTCCGTATACACCAAATCCGCCACCTTCTCATCAGGTTGATATTCAGGCACTACCAGTTGCAACATACTACGTATCATCATCACATCACCATTCACCGCTGCAATTCGCAATGTGGTGATCATGGGTTGCAACTCATTCCATGGTAAAAACTTCTCATTGGCTTTCACAATGCGCGGATGTTGAGTTGATTGTGGATTATTACCTATCAGCAGTTCTTCATAAAGCTTTTCACCCGGGCGTAAGCCAACCACTTCTATAGCAATATCGCCTTCTGGTGAGTTTTCCTCTTTCACTCTAAAGCCAGAAAGCTCAACCATCCTGCGTGCCAGGTCAATTATTTTAACCGGCTCACCCATATCTAGCACATACACTTCGGCTTCACTATTAACCCTACTATCACCAATATGAGCACCTATATCAGTACCAACACTTTTGCTAGAGACGTCTGCCAAAAAAGAACTACCTGCCATAGCACCGGTTTGCATCACTAGTTGGGCAGCTTCGGGAATGGTCATGAAATAACGGATAATATCTTGATGCGTTAAGGTGATTGGGCCACCTTGGGCAATTTGTTGCCTGAAGTAAGGCACCACAGAACCAGAAGAACCCAATACATTGCCAAAACGAACCATTGCCAAGTGGGTAGTACGTACAACTTGAGTAGAAGGCTTGCCATCCCACATCGGTTCAAATGAAGGATTTTGTTCCGCAGCCAAGGCTTGTAAAATCAGTTCACAACAACGCTTACTAGCACCCATGGCATTAGTAGGATTAACCGCCTTATCGGTACTAACGAGTATAAAGCGCTCTACCTGCCGCTCTATAGCCACCTTAGCCATCACCAACGTACCTAACACATTATTTTTTACACATTCGACTATGTTGTGTTCAACAATGGGCACATGTTTTACCGCAGCAGCATGGTAAATAATGTTTGGGTTCCACGTTAAGATAACGTCACTTACGCGATTTTCATCCGCCACCGAACCGAGTAAGGGTATTATAGCGGGAACTAGCCCAACAGTACCGCGATTACCCTTCTCTTTAGTGAGGTAATGAAGAGTATCTAGCAATTCGTTGTGCAAGTTATAGAGAGAGAATTCGCTTAGCTCAAATAATAACAACATTTTTGGTTTACGCTGCAATATTTGTCGGCATAGCTCGCTCCCTATACTGCCACCTGCGCCAGTCACCATAACAACTTTATCAGTGACTTGCTCTTGTAGCATTACTTCGTCTGGCTCTGCGGGTTCCCGTGCCAACAAATCGTTTATATCCAAATCGTGTAGATCTGCATAATCAGCTTTCCCTTGGGCCATAGCAATCAACCCTGGCAAAGTACGAATACGTATACTCAAGGGCCGTAGATGCTCTATAATCGCACTACGTTGCTTCC
>Ga0209815_1000472_pt1 | contig 29555 bp, 26 predicted proteins | sample CoawatmetaG00DNA_FD_187507 | JGI IMG/M metagenome (GOLD analysis project Ga0209815, IMG submission 187507) | Marine microbial communities from the West Antarctic Peninsula - Coastal water metaG002-DNA (SPAdes) (version 2) | ecosystem: Environmental > Aquatic > Marine > Coastal ...
GCATTAGATAAACGCAGTACGATAGTCCACATTTTTGATGACTTCCCTATGTCTAGCAACGAGTTCTCTCCTGCCAGGTGAGAAGTGGCATATGCATGTGTATTTAGCGTCTCGGTTTTTTCTGTAATAGACCCCACTAATGGGCTCGCATAAACGTGTGCGGTTGACAAATAAATAAACTTCTTAACTCCGGCACCACATGCAGCAATTGCCAGCCGATTAGTCCCATGTCCATTAAAGTTTAAAGCACCTTTAGGGTCTTCTAAACACTCTTTAGCATTCATGCCGGCAGCGTGGATAACCACATCGATGCCCTCACAAATTTGTGAAAGAGCGCTCTCGTTATTCCATTCAATTTTCTTAACTTCCACATCATGAAACTTGACGTGAGGAGCTTTAAGCATCCGCGACCCTATTACAATCTGATGTCCTTGCGCAGACAAGTGCTCCACAAGCCTCCCGCCCACAAATCCAAATCCGCCGACAATTAATATACGCATAGATTATCTTACACTTTCCATGGAGCCCCTTCAGCCCACAAAGATTCAAGTAGTTCATGATCACGCTTGGTGTCCATACACTGCCAGAAGCCATCATGATGGTATGCCATCAACTCTCCCATTTCGGCTGCCTTTTCTAAAGGCTCCCTCTCTAAAAGAGTACTATCACCCTCAATAAAATTAAAAAACTCAGGTTCAATAACAAAATATCCGCCATTAATCCAACCATCATGTAATTGCGGCTTCTCTTGAAAACTCTTAACCTGAGATCCACTTATTTCAAGCTCACCGAACCGAGCTGAGGGACGTACTGCTGATATAGTTACCATCTTTCCATGGCTTCGATGGAAATTTACCAATGCTTCAATATCAATATCAGATACACCATCGCCGTAGGTTAGTAAGAACGTTTCATTACCAATAAAATTCTTCATCCTTTTAACGCGACCACCAGTCATGGAGGAATTTCCGGTATCCACTAAAGTTACTTTCCAATCCACTGGGTCTAATTGGTGAGGGATGACATTCCCCGACGCAAGATCCACAGTAAAGTCCGAATTTAATGACCGATAGTTTAAAAAATAATCCTTAATAACGTCAGATTTATAGCCTAGGGCTAGATAGAAGTCTTTATGACCAAAATGAGCATAATTTTGCATGATATGCCAAAGGATGGGTTTACCTCCAACCTGTACCATCGGTTTTGGTATTAAATCTGTATATTCACCTAAACGAGTGCCGAACCCGCCGGCAAGAAGAATTACTTTCATATTAGCTCCAGCTATAGTTAATTTTAGAAGCACTTAGACGTCTTACTTCGCAGGGATCATGTGGGATGTTAGCAATATTCAAAACTAAGCTTGAATTAACCTCAAGCCCTTCAAAGCCAAACCAAAGACCAGGAGGCACTGTTAATCTCGCGTAATTATGTGCTCCTATTTCTTCTATTCGAAAGACCTCTGGCTGAGAGTCTAAATCACAAAAAACGAATTTCACCTGACCAAAGGGCACAATTAAGTTCATTGTCATTTCAGTGTGACACTTCCATGCTTTAATTTTTCGATGCTCAACCCAGGAAAAGTAAGCCTCCCCAAATCCACCATACTCAGGATCATTGTTTTTTAGAGCATGCATAACATCTCCACCATCAGTCGCAATTCGAGCTAAAGGCGTAACCAAAATGTCAGAGAGACTTACAGAGCCCATGAGAGTCCTTTTTGATTAGCTATACGTGTGTAATCCATGATTTGATTGCGAGTGCAATCTGAAATTTCAGACGGGTTCTGATAGTACGCGCCGTACCACTCTGCTGTCATTCTAACGGTATCCTCGAATCCCATAACAGCATGCCAGTTAAGATAGTGTAGGGCTTTGTCACAGTTCAGCTTTAGCAGACCTGATTCATAGGGCCCATTTTCAGATTCTGACACGTCCTTCCATCGTACCTTATTCCAATAAAGAGCCATTTGCTGAACCAGCTCTAAAACACTATGATTTTGTTGAGCTTGTGGCCCAAAATTAAATGGTTCACCATGTAAGTCAGCCCGTTCAGACAGCCCGACTGCCAAGTTTAAATATCCACTCAAAGGCTCTAACACATGCTGCCATGGCCTTGTAGCAAAAGGATTTCGCAACTCGACAAGCTTATCATTGGACCAAGCCTTGACGCAGTCTGGAACAATCCTATCTACAGCCCAGTCTCCACCACCGATTACATTCCCAGCTCGAGCAGACGCAATTCTAATTTGGCTAGTCTCTCTTGGGAAATAAGACTTTATATATGATCGAATAGCTAGTTCAGCCGCTCCTTTAGACGCGCTATAAGGATCTGGGCCCCCTAACATGTCAGGCTCTCGATACCCCCATACCCACTCAACGTTGTCATAACATTTATCACTAGTAATAATAACCGCAGAGCATTTCTTCTTTAGCTTCCGTAGCGCTTCTAGAACATGTAAAGTTCCCATTGTGTTGGTATTCCATGTATCAATAGGATCGTCATAAGACGTCCGCACTAATGCCTGGGCAGCCAAATGAAACACAAAGTCAGGCTCCGCATCAACGATAGCTGACTCTAATGCATACCGATCTCGAATATCTATACGCAAGTCATTGATATCGTCTTTCAAGTTTACCGCAGAAAAATGTGACGGCTCTGTTGGCGGATCTAAAGCTATTCCCACTACTTTAGCACCTAGCTGATTCAGCCATGCGGCAAGCCAGGTGCCTTTGAAGCCAGTGTGACCAGTAATCACAACTGTTTTATTTCTATACGCATTTTCAAAAATCATTAATTAATAGCCTTAGTTTCAATTAGGTTTTTAGTTAAACTTAAGTGTTAGTCTCTAATAACAGCTTTTTCCATCTCGGCAGCTCTGAATCCAGCGTAAAGAAATCTTTTTTTTCATAAGATCCAAAATTTCTCGAAGTAATGCTACGGAGTGCTTCAGACAACTCCTCCGAGGTGCTAACAAAATAAACACCGTCGCAATTTCGAAGAGGACTTAAATTTAGGGCGTTTGAGTCTAAAGCAGTTATAACAGGCACATCAAAACAGTATGCATCAACAGCCGCAGATGTAACTGAACTAGAATAAGCTAAATCGCAATCCTCAAGTAAGTCCCCCAATGGGGCCATTGTAACTTTTATATCAATCTCTGGATAATCTGACGCATCAATCATGGATGCGGGATGAGGTTTAACTGTAATTACTATATCTAAAGGGAAAGACACTAGCGTTCGCACCAACAAATCCATCTGATTTTTTGTATTAGACTCTAAGTAATCACCTAAAACTAAAAGCCGTGGCACACCAGTTGTTGTAAATTCACAAGTAGTTTTCCCTTTTGTTAAGATATCCAGGTACAGATACCGCAAAGCCTCCACTCCGATTAAATTATCTTTGGGATAGCCTGCTTTCAACGATTTCTCCATTATAGCCTGGCCATTCGTAGCGACCATATGAGGCATCGGTAGGTCATTATGATTTGATCGCTCATAGTTACGTGGATCATGGAAATAACGCATGTCCCAGTCAAGCATTGTCGAATGTTGCGCGCCTACTAAGACTCCATGCCCCTCCGTTTTCCAAGAGTGTATGAGGGCGATCTCCCAAGCTTGCTGCTCGTATAGATAGACTCCGATTCGCTGCCTAGGTAATACTCCAACAGCAGCTTCAAATAGATTAAGATTCAAAATAGTCATGATAGCCGGCGCTCCCCTTAAAGAAGAACGCCATTCTTCTTTATACAGCGGCCATAAATGAACACCCTCACTATCAACACTTGATATTGTTGGCTCTAAAACTTTGACAAACTTTAAAATACTAAACCAATCTTTCAATGTGTTATAAGCGATAGACCAACTTAAGAACGCTTCCAATGCAGTATGTACTTGCGAGCCACGGCCCATTTTATTGAAGCGTTCGATCTTGATTTTCCCATGCTTAGCCGTAGGGTGGGACGAATCAGAAACAAAAATATGTAGCCAATTCGTTTTACAATGATTTTTAGATAATTCGTCAGGCAATCGACCCCAAAAATTACTACTAAAGCCACCTTTCTGTCCAACATCATTTTCTAAGTTAGACAGATAGGAAAAAAAAGTAATGTCCCCCTTACTTTTTTCCCACTCATCCAATCCGGCACCTCGAAGTGGCCAATGAGACCAAATATGTCTAGAAAACTGTATTAGTGCTTTTAACCTAGCCGGAAGACCTCTATAAACTCTTAGAAGAAGCGACGAAGAAGTCTCATTGGATGGTTGGATGTCCCAATAGAATGTCACTCCTCGCGCAGAACACCAATGTCGAACACACGCAGCCAGCGCTTTATTATCGCTCGTTAACCTAACTGATCCCACCCGATTTTCCCGAGACCACAAATCAAAAGCTAGCAGTCGAATTGCATCCGCAATCTGCGGAGAAGCCGAATAATTACACTTCTCTGAAATAAGTGTCATCCACCAAAAGCTGAAGCCAGGGCGAAGTTCAAGATGATCTACTAGACGCTTCCCTTCAATAGTTTTTTCACCTAAATCAAAAACCCAAGCCAGGTAACGCGCCTTTAAAAGATCTGAGTTATCCTCCACCAACCTAGGTAGCGAAACAGTTTTATCAAGCTTGCTTTCAATATAACTTCGCCACAACAAAATCTGAGATTCTGAGACAGGCTGGGGAAGCTCTGAGTCCCATATATGAAGGGTATCTTTCATTTAGTCACCAACTAATAGCTATGAACTTAACTTATAACCACCCTAACTGACTGACGATAACGCACCCAGAATAATTTAGAGCTAAAAGCCCCCAAACTCGGTATCTTTATTTGCGTAGTCGGTCGTTCACATAAATGGCATCAACCCAATCGGTTCGGCCATTCATAGGGTTTTTTGAAATATGGCTGATATCGTACAATCGGAAATTTGATCTAAGTAGATACTTTTCGATGTCTGAGAACGATAGACTTCGCTCATAGAAATCGAAGAATAATAACTCAGTTAAAACTACATCAACGTTGGCCAGTTTATCCCCAAAACCATCAAAAACTTCTGGCTCGAAACCTTGAGTATCTATTTTTAAGAAATCTATATGCAGATTGGGGTCGATTGAAGCAATGTAATCATCGAGTCTAATGATTTCAACTTTTCTATCATGATTGAGAGTGTCAGAGTAAAGCTGCAACGCGGCATCGCCTTTCTCGCTTAATTCATTCAAATTTATCGAATCTTTACTTTCAATATTTATCTTGTTGAATCCCGAAATTCCTGAATTAATATCATGGGTATAAAAGACAGCATCTTGGCTTGGTACATTACCAACAGCGACGGGGTTAATCTTTACACTTCCTACCCCTTCATATAAAGCCGCCGTATCAACTAATTCTTTATAACACTCTTTTTGCGGTTCAAAGCAATGAATATGCGACTTGGGCCACCAAGCTTTGAAATCGTTGACTGAACTACCATTATTGGCACCCACGTCGAAAATCACTGGATCTGGTTTTTTTATAAGCACCTTTAACGTTTTCTCAGTATCCCAATTACCAGAATACTCTGAGGTTCTCTCCTCATTTTTACCTTGATTTTTTGTTTTAGATTTCATAACTGCTCCTTAATTACAATAGTAGTCTTACATAAATCATCTGGACAAAACATGATACTCAACGTACGTTGGGAGAAAGTGCACTGTCCAATATGTCATTAAAGTTGTTTAATACGTCGCCCTTGAAAAAAGTATAGGAATCTTAGCCAAAAGGCTTTGGCCGAACTGCTAAACTAATAGTCCAACGGGAATCTTAAAATACATCAAAGTCTTTTATTACTTATTGATAAAGTTCCCAGAGACCGTCATCAGCGATATGTTTTTCAACTAGATCAATATCACTTGGGCTATCAACCGAAAATGAAGGTATCGCCTCATAAGGCGCGATATATTGTCTAAAAGACATATCTAGTATTCGGTTACTATCACAAGCTTCAACTTGTTCAAGATACGTTTCTGGATGTTGGGTAAATTCTTTTAGATACTTCCATCGAAATGCAAAAATTCCATGTACTCGCCGCGCCATCAAAGCTGCAGAGAATTCGCCTTTGCAGTAGGGTATAGTTTCACGTGACGTATAAAGAACTTCTCCGGCTACATTATGGATCACCTTTACAGTGTCTGGATTTCTCCAAATAGCCTCATCTACAATATGCATTGACAGCATCGTGCCAGCTTTTTTAGAGTCTTGAACTAAAGGATCAACCACCGCATCAATCATATCAGGCCGAATCATAGGCTCATCACCCTGAACACAGACTACAATATCACAATCATCAACATCCTCCTCCATGAGTGCTACAGCTTCAGCTACACGATCCAAGGCTCGAGTATGATGGTCACCCGTCATAATTACAGGATAATCTTTAGCCTCGGCAAACATTTGGATGTCGGTATCACAGGTAGCGACAACAAGACTAGACCAGTTTTTATACATTTTTGCGCGCAAAAAGACATGCTCTAATAACGTTTTCCCTAAAATTGGATGTAATGGCTTGCCAGGAAATCGGGAGGCGGCCATACGAACGGGTACTACACCAATAATCTTCATATCTTAATCGCTCTTATATGTTAAATAGTCATCTTTTTTGAGTATCGTTCACTCTAAACCATTACTTTCTCGATTGCTTCCCTGAACTATGTTGAGTCAACAACTACCAATGTTATTTCGTTCGATAAAGATCAGCAAGTCCATCATCAATAAGGCCGAGCCTCCTGCTATCTCCGGCCGATGCTACATCCACCCAAGTTTTACATTCATCTGATATATAAAAAGAATTCAACAACTGAATAGTTTGCAAGGTATCTTCATAAGTAACTGGAAATTCCTTCACCCCGTTAAAATGATCTACAATCTCTTGATATATTTTACTGTGCCCCAAACCATAAACATTGCCTGAGAAATCCTCTGAATTTGACTTGCAAGCATCAGGATCGGGAGAATATATTTGCAATTCATTTACGGCGATTCCGCCTATTTGAGCTAGGCCATGTTCACAAACTAAAGACAAGCTAGCTTCATAGTCAAGCGGGCGAGCAGCTGTAGTAACCTCAAGTGTTCCAATCGCGCCACTATCGAACTCTAATGAAGCACATGCAGTATCTTCTACCTCAATGTCGGCGCCGAGAGTCTTGTTGATACTGCATACACGACTTACTTTTCCACCTAATTTTCTCAATAAATCAATATGATGGATACCTTGATTTGTTAAGCAACCACCATCCATCGCAAAAGTTCCACGCCAAGGCGCAAGATCGTAATAACGCTGTGGTCTGCACCAACGAACTCGAACAGCGACCGACCTTATTCGACCTAACTCACCGGCAGCCAATCCCTCGAGGACTCTCTGAACTGCAAGATTATAACGATTTTGAAAGACAGCAAAAACATGTACGCCTACTTCTGCTGCCTTTTCATAAACCTCTCGCACCTGCGAAGGCTTCAAAAAAGTAGGCTTTTCGACAATTATATTTTTGCGATATCGAGATACTATCTCTAATGCGTGTTCATAGTGCATGCCCGATGGCGTGACAATAGCAACGGTATCAATTTGAGGATTTTCATCAAGCATTTGATGGTAATTGGAATATACTGTCGCACCAAATAATTGTTCGTAGTGGCGCGCTTTTTCGACATCTAAATCACAAACCGCGACAAGCTCTGCACCTTCGTTTTCCGCAATTGATCTGCAATGATGTCCGGCAATTCGCCCACACCCAATAATTCCAATTTTTAACACATTCGTAGTCATGCTTCACTCCTTAAGGCATCTTGAATAAGTTTAACAACCCTAGTCATCACAGATTTTGGTCCAATACTAAAACGCGTAAAACCCACAAGACACGGGTGATTAAAAGATTCTCGATAAATCACATGATTCTTGAGAACATTATGCAAAAGTGAACTTTTAGCTCCAAAAGCAACATGACTAAAATTCCCTTCAGTACGTATAGTCAGAAATCCCAGAGCCTTCATCTCTTCACGGAAGTAATGCTTCGCTTCATTTAGTGCCAAAACTGACTTTTCCATATCTACTTCATGGTCCAACATCCTCGTCATGAACTCAACAGCAAGAGTACTAGTCTCATACATTGGTCGCAGTTTATGAAGTACCTTGGCGGTATCAGCGTGTGCCACAGCATACCCAATTCGCAACCCAGCCGCCCCCCATGCTTTAGCGAAGGTCCGAACGACAACTAAGTTTTTTGATTTTTTGGTCCAAGGAATACCCGTCCAATCTAAAAATGGATGATAAGCTTCATCTAGAAGAAGTACCGTACCCACCTCCTCGCAAACCCTTAGTATTCTCTCCAAGATATCTGGCGTTAGAACCGATCCCGTGGGACTATCAGGATTAGCTATACATAATAACTTGGGTTTTTCTTCATCCAGAACTCTCAAAATAGTATTGAAATCTATCTTCGGACCGTCCTCACTAGCAAAATAATCAATCTCAGTTGTCTCCGCCCCAAACATCTTCGAATAAACTTCATACATTGCAAAAGTGGGTCTAAGGTGCACAACAGAGTCACCCTTTTCCACAAACGCATCAAACACTAAACGGATGGCTCCATCGCTGCCCGGCGTAAGTAAGAGACTCTCGGGGTCTACATCTACCCATTTGCCTAACTTCCTATAAAGCTCTCCTGCATCAGGGTAAGTTGCCAGAGCTATTGAAGGAATCGAAGAAAGAACCTCTGCCGTTACGGCCAAAAGCTCCTGATCTAAATTTTCATTCTTATCAAGCCACAAGAGGTCATCTTCTCGTGGCACAGAATCTAGAGCAGATGGCCGTGTTAGATCTGTATTTAACAGAGCTTGTTTTGGTCTAATAGTCATTTTTATTGTCTCTTGCTAAATAAAATGTATTCATTATGAGGGCTTACGATCCATCTATATGAACCCAGCAATCCAATCTCTCTAGTAGCTTAAGTAAGCTCAAAATTAGGGACAGGCACGGAGTTGACGCTCAACCCCTTAATTGCAGAACGTCCCATAGCCAAAATGGCCTCTTCCGAACTACCTCCAATATGAGGGGTAGCAAGAAAATTTGGTTGACATAAAAGTTCGGTATCTAGAGGAGGTTCAGATTCAAAAACATCAAATGCAGCCCCAGCTAGGAGCTTATTTTTTAACATCTCTCTTAATGCAAGCTCATCGACTAGGCCGCCGCGAGCGATATTGATTAATATTGCCGACGGCTTCATTAATGAAAGTATTTTCTTGTCAAGGATTTGACGAGTACTCTTGTCCAAAGGAACATGAATTGAAACAACGTCCGAAATTGCCATAAGATCTGGCAGTGATACCGGTTCAACATCGTACCTTTTATAAAAATCGGGGTAATCTATGATATCGCACGCTAATACTCTACAACCGAAAGGCGCCAGAAGAGTAACAAGATCTTTCCCCACATGACCACAACCAATTATACCCACTGTTCTGCCCGATAATTGACCGCCCATTATTTGGCGCCATACACCGTTAAGAACTTCACTATTCGCTACGCCAACGTGTCGAAGTAGATGAATGGCAAACGAAATCACAAGCTCTGATACAGAACGACGATTAACCCCGCCAACCCAGCCGAGTCGAACGCCGTTATTGCGCATGGCCTCCATATCAATCATATCCAAACCGACACCATACTTGCCAATAGCTTTCAATTTTGGAAGGTTGGAAAGCACGTATTCAGTGATGGTTTCAAGTGCAATAATGGCTTTATCATGCCCTCGGAGAAACTGAATCAATGCATCCCCTTCCAGTTGGATACCACTATCGTTGAAAGTAACATTTTTATATGCAGCTAATAATTCCTTCCGCAAAACAGTATTTTTAGAAAACGACCGAGAGCAAACAGCTACTCTTACCTCATCAGCCATGTTATCTCTCCCAATCTATCAGACAATTATTTGCGAAAATATCGTAAGAATATTTAAATCGGCCTGGCGAAATTTTGAATTTTCCACCAGCGCCCTCAAGAATTGCAAGTCCAGCGGCCACATCCCATATCATGATATCTCTCTCCAGATATGCCTCAGCAGAGCCCTTAGCCACTTGCATGATTGAAAGCGAGGCGGCGCCCAACATTCTCACCTTTCCAAAATCGATAAAAGGTTGGAGGACCTTATCCATTGATTCGCTCGAAAAATCAAACCTAGATGGAAATCCTGTGCAGAGTACCGCTTGACTAACATTTGTAACTCGGGAAACGCTAAGTCTAGTATCACTAGTAAAAGCCCCAAAATCCTGACCACCCCACCAAATAATTCCGGATGGGTATTCCCCGACTACACCAAAAATCGGTTTGTTTCCGCGCCACAAAGCGATTGAAACTGCACAGGATGCAATCCCCCTCACGAAGTTGACAGTCCCATCAAGCGGATCCACTATCCAATGGAGTTCAGCTTCCCTTAAGTTCTCGTCCTCTCCAGACTCTTCACTTAGAATTCCAATCTTAGTAGGCCTGAGAGCCTTAAGGATCGAATCTTCAAGAACATGATCAGCAGAAGCTTTCATCTCTCTAGGAAACTCATCACAAAAATCAACTCTATTTGAATGATCACTCATCCCTTTAAGTAATTTCATGGCCTCTTCTGTAGCCCGCCTAGCCACTACCAACAAATGAGTATATTTAGACATAAATTAACATCTCTAACATAATTTGGAGTTTTTCAAAATCTAAAAGGAGATTAAAAAGACTATTTTGATACTCAAGAAACTGAATATTCTGTTTTACCAATAATCAAATCACAGATAGAAAGTAACCAGAGTTGATGGATTCCTTCAATAATGTTGTAGGCACGACAGTCAAGCCAGAAGTTTATATCGCCAGCGGTCTTTAAAGGATTATCTGCGCTAAAACCAGTGAAAGTAATTACATTAATACCATTCTCGTTCGCGTACTTTGCAGCATTAACAACATTTGGAGAAGTGCCACTGCAGCTGACTAGAATCAAAGTATCACCTGCCGAAGCATAGAAACTTAATGCTTTTTCAATCCATTTTTCGTACCCATAGTCATTCGAAAAAGCTGTAATAAAGGCAGATTCGTTAAAATTTACTGATCTCACTTTACCTTGTTTTGTAAAATCCAAAGACGCATGATTCGCGATTGATGCACTTGCACCATTGCCAGCGAAAATCAACTGTCCTCCATTTTCCTTGGTAGCCAAGATCATCTTTTTTGACTCAATGATATTCTTTGTCACGTCGCTGTCAGTTAAAAATCTCTTACATTCGTCGAAGTAGTCCGTTAAAAAAGTTTTCTCGTCCATAATCTGATCTCTCTAGTTAGATATTTCTGATTGAGAATCTGGATCTTTTATGCCATAGGTCTCACGCCATATTGGGTCAGCATAATAAATTTTATATACCAGTTTCATTGTGTTAAGAGCATCCAATGATGATCCGCTAAGTATTGGGGCATCATCAGTAATACACCTAGCAAATAAACTCAACTCTTCTTCCCAAGAAGGATCATTATTATAATGAGTAATTTGCTCTCGAGGATCACCAGTATCATTTTGATGATCCACTGTAATAACACTTAGCGTTTCTGCGCCATAACTCTTGGTCCCAGATAGTATCCCTCCCAAAATGATGCTACCTCGCTCCAAATTAATATCCAAGTTAAACCTATGCCGCCACTGAGTAGCTGAAGAGTTCAACATACCAACTATACCGCTGTCTGAGCGCATAATGGCATAGGCATTATCTTCGACGTCATATCCCCAATGTCCATTTGAGATATAGCTTTGAACATCATTAAATTCACCAGCAAAGAGCCTCATAAGATCGACCATATGAATACCCTGATCCAATAAAACTCCTCCTCCTGCAATTTCTCTTTTCGTTCGCCAATCAGGCTGATTAAAGGTAATTATCTTTGACTTGCCATAGACTCCTCTCATATTAATAATCTGGCCGAGCTCACTCCTTTCTATAATCCGCTGGGCGTCCTTGACCGATTCATGATGACGGTGATTAAAGCCATACATTAACTTACATTCAGAATGCTGCTTTTCATGCAAAATGACCCTCTCAATATCTTCAACAGTTCGCCCGGGAGGTTTTTCACAAAACACATGTAAATTTTTGTCGAGCGCTGCAATAGTCACTTCAGGTGCCATGTCATTCGTCAAGCAAACAATTAACACATCCAAATGTTCGTCTAATAGATCAGAGTAATGCTTATAATAGTTAACTCCATCAGCAAATTTTCCATCCGTAGAAAATGTTCGGTCACACACAGCGATCAACTCCATTTGAGCATTTTGATCCACACAATTTCTCCGACGCTTTCCAACAATACCGTACCCAGCAATTCCTACCCTTAGCTTACTCATAAGACTCTCATAATTTTTCAGTTCTTCTCTATTCTATTTAGTTTTTCTCATCTTAATGATCTTTTTACTCGACTAACACATAACCAAAAACGTTTATAACAATTGTATGACCTAATAAAACTTTTGACGAACAGATTTTAGTTACTTTACCCAAATTTGATTGTAAGTATCACGAGCAGAGGATTCTGCCGAGTCATAGGCCGCGGCATGGAGTTTTTCTTTTAGTTCAAATCCGGCATCATGTAAATATGTGCTGGCATCTTCGGATTGAATTTTAAATCCATCATTGATCTCAATAATTATTCCTTTCGCCTTATCCAAAATAGGCTTGCCTCCTTTCAAAATCAAATGTTCAATACCATCAACATCCATTTTTATATAATCAGGCTGAGGTATACCAAGAAGATTTGATGCATCATTCATTGATAGCCCAACAACAGGTAGCACAAACACTTTATCCAAAAAATTCCCATCATGCCCATAAGTCTCGCCGAAAGTACTCATTGCTCCCCCCCAATTAGTGCTCGTCATATTCAATTTATTAATTGATAATTCACTAGAGAGAGGAAGAGGGATAATTGTTACTAAATCAGAGAGTCCGTTCAGATGAATATTTCTGGCCAAAACCTCTAAATTAAATACGGACGGCTCAAAGGCATAAACCCTGCAATTTGACTTTTTAGCCACATAGCAAGTGTAAAGGCCCACATTTGCACCTATATCCCAAAGCACCGAGTTCTTAGGGATTCCATCTAGCCAATCGAGGGTCTCAGGTTCTTTTGACGAAAAACTATCCGCCCTATAACGTGTTAAGCCGTTGGGAGTCGAAAGCACTAATTTTGTCCCCGAATGCTCCACCAATTTAGTTCTATTGATAATTACATCAATGAATTGCTCATAGATAAACTGGCCAATATTAAAACGACCGAGGATCATCAACATCGAGCTGATGATTTTTCGAATCATTTTTTTAATTAATTTTTTCATAGGCTTTTTCTATTATTTTCCCCAAAATTATTAGTCGTTCTTTTTATATCAAATATGCAGTTTTTTACCAATCCGCATCTGACTCATAGCCTAATTTGATTAACTGGTGATTTGCTTTTAATTTGAAACTCTTAATATCTTCCACAGACAAATGGTTCTTCCAATCTCCCGAGCCGCCTTTACGAAGAGTATTTTTATGTGTTTTTAACCGTTCCGCGACATTCCTACCCTTCAGTGAAGATTTCGATATCGCGTTTAAAATATTATCGACAGTTCCTTCAGTAAGCTTGATATCAAAATGTGTTAGCACTCTGTTGAATTCTTTCTTAGGGTCTGAGTACATGTCTTCATAACGCACGACCAAAAAACTATCATGATCAATTTCAGCAGCCTTCAACCAATTATCAACCCAAAGTGAGTACTCATCGATAGTGATCTTCACACAATGTGAAAAAGCATCAGAACGCTCACCCAGAGAATAGAGCTTGTGGTGGCGGTGCGTCGGATCATTTAGCACATGAAAAAACCGACTAACGCACTGATCTCTTAGGTCTCTCACCATTATGACTGTAGGTATGCCGCAACGCCTTAAGGCAGAAACACCCTCCATGGATGCCTCCACATGAGTCTTCGTAAAAAAATTTCCCCGTGATGGTAAAACCTCTACTACCGCTGAATCTAATTTATGCTCAAAAAGACTATTATTAAGATCATAACAAACTAGCCTTCGATATCCAGGAATAGCTCCCATCAAATTTTCCAACCATGTTGTTCCAGATTTGGGTAGTCCCGCAATAAAGACCAGTCGGTGCGGATAATGCGTTTTTATAAGGAACACAGTTGCCAAGGTACGTTGAATCCATGTCTTAATACGGACTTTAGTCTTGAAAGCCACATTTTGATAAGGCATAAAAAAATTATAGATGATATTTTTCATTTAAAACTGAAGTCCCTTATTTAAATTAAGTATTGTTACCTAGGTTTTAATTTCATTTATTAAGCACATTTCAAAGACATCATCATATTTATTGATTAATGCTAAGCATCTGGGGGAATTTAGTCCGATCATCTGTAATTCCTAACTAGTCGAAATTAATTCGGGTATAGCATAAAAACCCTGGGAGTAAACTTCTGTCACGACAATCACTTCTTCTTTCCGCTGCTATAACCAGCTAAGATAATTTCAGATTTCCCCAACTCTTTTTATATCACCACTAGGTAATTGCTCGAAAAATTCTGCCCATGAATTTAATACGTCTGTATCAGTTGTAATACACAATTTATTAAAAAGTAATCTTGCTTCTATTGTCATGTCAGCATTCCACCATTTCATAGGGTCATCATAAATTTTCTCAATGTGGATGTTCGCAGTTCTTTCATTTGTATGCATAATGCCCGATTTTTTCAGAAGAGCTATTAAATCACGATAGATAGGTTGAACTTCCCATAACTCTTCCAAATATATAATCATCGTTGGCACTCCTGAAACCATCGCTTCAGAAAATACAGTCTGAGGATAAGTACAAATCATCAGCCTAGAGTTTAAAATCATAGCCTCAACAGACGTTTGACTAGAGATTATCTCAGGGCCAAAGTCATCTATATATCTTTGTTCTTTTTCCCATGAACCATAAATTTGAGGTCTTACCCTTAACTTGCTTCTTATTTGCGGCGAGAGGCTATTAATTAGGCGTGCGTTTTGTTTATACGCCTCAAGGGAGAGTGGGCCCATAGGAATAGTTGCGCATCTATAACTGTACCTGAGACTATCGTAGTCTATTAGCGATACATAACCTTGTGGACGATATGTATACTTTTTCTGATAAAGCTTGTTGGGAGGCAACCTAATCTGTCCCTTAATCCACTCATGTCCCCAAATGACTCGGAAGTCAGCAATTTTTTCTTGATGATTAAATACTGAATACAAGGGATACAAAGCCCCCCCATGACTAGAAATAATTAATTTAGTCCCCAAGAGTTTTTGCTCTGCAGCCCAAACTTTAAAAAGTTCATTAGCAAAATGTGCATTTGCAGTAAAAATATTTTCTGCTCGACATAGATGTTTTTGAATCTTATGGAGAGAGCTATAACCCTCAAGATGGCAAATTGGAATATCTTTTATAATAATTTTTGAGACAAAAGCTTCAAAGCTACCCTTTAACTTATCCGCCGAGAAAAAATTTATAATCTCACTAATATTTTTTCTATCAAACCCAGATGGATAAAGTACATGTTGCCTTAGCCTATTGTGAGAGCGAGGATTGAGTCCTAGCCTAAAACAAAGCTGCATTAAAATCTTTCTTGGAAAATAACTATCAAATAACACTACTTTATATTTTTTGGGTGAAAACCACTCCAGAAACAGGTCGCTAACCTTAATAATATCCTTAAGAACTAATGTTAATTTACTGGGCACAGAATCTATTGATTTTTTTACATGTTTGGTCAAATCAACATTAATTTTTTCAATTTCTATACCTAGATCATTCCGATGATTAAGTATCGCTCCAAACATCTGATGATTCCACCAATCAGAATCAAATAGATTAATCGCATGCCTATAGTCTTTTGCAATTTCTCTTTCGCTGTTATGGTTTATCACTTTTGTCGTTAGCCTGTTCTTATTCTCGCTGATAGAACTGAGTGATTCCCATCTGTCCCAAAGTACAGGAATATATGTCAACAGCCATGGACCAACAATAATCCTCCAATATTCCACGCTATGATCAACTTTATGATATTGATTTAAGTAAGATGCTATCTTAGACAGTAATTCTTCATATATTATTTCAAGATAACCGTGGTCTATTGCCAGCTTTTCGCGATCTCGCCAGTGGTAGTTGACCGTTTGTGAGATACGAGCCTGCCAAACATGCTTCCGAGAATATTTTTTACACCACTCTCCAAGAAAAACAATTTCTTCATTGTCTCCCCACGAAGGCTCTAAAGCTGTCGTCACTAATAATTTGTGTTTCAAATCTTCACCTTCAATATCAACAATAAATCTATCAAAGTAACCACTATTTTTTAATGCAATAAGCATTGACTACGATTTAACCCACAAAATAAAAGCATATAAGCAGCGATGTTTCTATGTTCTAAGGTAACTTGATTCTCATTGACTTTCCCGCAGATCTTCTGAGCACCTGCCCTGCTAATACAATAGGCAGACAAGATCCGCAGCTAGATTGCGAGCTGTCGAATAACAGATTTTTCTAGGTTTTATTAAGCATTATAAAAGTTTATGAATTATAAGGCCGGTTTGACGGAGGTCGTTCAAGATAATTATAAATGTCATCTACAAAAAAACTCATCGCAACATTATAAAAATCCCTCATTTTAAATCCCCATATTGGTAAGCCTGAGCTATGGATATACGACTGAAGTAAATTCCTTTTCTCCATTTCAGCGAAATAATGTTCATTAAGAGCAATTCTTTTTTGAATATCAGAATCGCGATACATTACAGACATATAAAATGGCTCCGCTGCTATTGAGCCATCCTCTTTCACAATGGGGTGCGTAAATTCTTTTGTATAACGATAAGGAACAGCAGCAGTTACTTCTACATGATGAATTAAAGTAACAGCTTTTGATGGATGAAAACCTATATTGATTTGACGAGCATCGAAATCTAAGAAATTACTCCATGGTGAGCCCGCACCATACGAATGTCTTGAAACTCTTTCCAGTATGCCTGCATTCTTTCCTAAACCTGAAATTGACCAAAATGGATGAAAACTTCTTATAGACTCTGGTGCTAATCTAATATGCTCTGCGAAAGCACCCATTTCATGCGATGGAGTATTGGCAATATCATACGGAATATCAGTATTACACAAATTCATACTTGCTGACGGTGAAAAAATGCTTCCAAGAGGGCCAATAACACCCTTTAAAGAAGCCAAAAATGTCGGTAATAGAACATTTTTTTTAATGCGAGTTCGCGCCAGCGCACTTATGTTTCCGGCTACGTAACACGTTTCCCCTCGAGATAAGCCAATTTTTTTCAAATCTTCTGTAAGCTCTAACTGCAATTCTTGCGGAGTGATCATAAACCTTTCTTTTCCTTGCTATCCTTTAAGAATTTTTCTGCCGCGAAGAATTGATGAGGCGGGATAAACCGGCTGTTTGATACGCCAAATGATCTTCTATTAGCTCTGCCAGCCAAAAAGTTTTCTTTAATTACTTGTGCTTCTTTTTCCTTATGCTCAGCTGATGTATCACAAGTAACTATTTTAAAAGGTAATAGATCATCCGATTCTTTCGAAAGCGAGAGCTCAGAATTCAAAGTACATGCCCAGATATCCTTATTTGGAAATAAGTTCAGCAGATGCCTAGATGACCGCCAAAATAAATCAACATTATTCGGGAATGGAAATGGAGTATGGATGTAAGTTTTATTATAGCTCAAAATCAAAGTCATCATCGGCTCCACTAAATTCCAAAATGAATCCTGATTAGGATCAGGAAATGGCCATAGATTTGCGTCTAGGCAATAATCAAAATGCCCATAATGAATCTTTGAAAAAAGATCTCTATCTTTATCACTCTCAAGGATATCTGCCAAACCTGCCATTCCATTTGCGGTCTCAATCATAGGTATTATTTCTAGAGAACCACCCAGGTTATTTGGTGAAGTATGATGTCCAACCAGTGCATGTAGTTGCTCAATTTGAGTATATGACTCAACCATTGGTAAAAAAATGCCCGATATTGGAAATCCAGAGTCCAATATACTTAAAACAGCTTTTATATCATCCTCAAAAAATTCTGTTGTACTCGAATTAACTCTTACATAAATTGGATTGTTAAACTCATCCCCCAGCCAAGTCTTACTGTTGATCAACGCCTGAAAATTATTCCTAGCGTTAACCTTTAAATCTCTGGTTTTATCTATATCAAATGGATCTTGCGCACTATCCTCTAGATCCAATATTGACATAATACCTGCCATATTTAGTCTCTTCACAAATCTCAAGGTAGCCCTCGGATGAGTTAAAGGCAAATACTGAATTACTTTAATATCACTCATAATTTTTCCCTAGTGCATTCAAGAAGCCCATGGACGACTAAACTATTAACTATTTCATAAAGCTCCCAGATAGGGGTCCCTATTTTATCTGCGATATCAATTAAATCTAAGAGCCCGTCAGAATATGTAAGCAAGTCCATCATAGATCTCACCGCATCAGTAGATTCTTTAGTTGATATCTCAGGGTACAGACCCCTCTTACCCAGTTGAGGCTCAGCAAGCACTCTTACCCTCGGAAAGCAATTAAACTCAATGGCTTCTATAGCTCGCATTAAGGCGTTAAAGCCGCCTTCTAATCCAGCTGATGAAATCAGCGAAAGATCATCTAAAGATGTATGGTACTCCGGATACTCGCCATATTTGCTGCGCATGATGCTGGCGATAGGCAAATCAATCCCTGGAGAACAATACTGTCGCTCATCACTCCCACGATGGAGCCATGAATAACTTTTATAGTCTGGATCAATTGCGTTTAATATATGCTTTCCGATTTTGTCTGAAAGTGTGTTGCCATTTCTTGAAGGCATAAATGAATAACATCTATCATCACCAATGCAGGTAACATTAAAGCCCGCTATTACATTCTTTTTTAAATGCTCTAAGTGCTTACTTAAATATACAATTGAACCAATTGTTTCTGGAATAAATACAAACCTATACGTGTAATATGGATTTTTTAAAGCGCTAACCCATTGAGCAAGAGCAGTGGCGACTATAGGGCCAGATAATTCATTATTACCCATTGATGGATGGCAGATATATGTAGATATGAAAACCTCTTCTTTACTTTTTCCCTCAACCAAAAAGTCTGCATAGTTCAAAACACCATCCTTTAATTCCGAATCTATCACAACATGATATTTACCCTTTGAAAGAGATTTTCTTTGGTGTTCAGTAAGACAAAAACCCCAGGTTCTAGAGTAGTAAGAGGTAATATATGGAATTGCATTGGGCTGAGAGGGTATAGAATGCAGGTGACTTTGCAAATCATCTAAAGTTAGAATTAAATCAATTGGTTCAGAATATCCAACAACATGAAGGTTATTAATCTTAAAGTCTATTACCTTTTCTCCACTTTCATCTTTTATGTATGCATCTTTTATATTCCATTCAAGAGGAACCTGCCAATCAAAAACACTTTCGCCACTTTTAATAGCATGGACAGTAAGGTCAGGAATTAAATTTTGTATGTAATTAAGCGTCTCCCTAACACCGGCACCAGTAAGACTTCTGCCAATTGGGTAAAGGTCTTGGGCCCATCCATAAAGGTCTCGATCTTTAATAGATTTTTTCATATTAGTTTCACCACTGAAAAAAAAGAATCGACCTCAAAGGATATGCAAGTCAAAGTTGCGGCCAAGCCATGGTGGGAAATCAAAAACAGACCCAATGTTTCTCGATCCATGATCAAGGATAGGTATTAACTGATTAGTCATAATTGAGCCTTTGCTTCTGCAATATAAAAGCCGTCAACATCACCACTTTGCAAAGAGTCGCCTACAGCCTTATTTTTATTAATTCTTTTTCCTATGATTTCCGTCATATATTTTGGCGGCAACCCATAACCAGGTCTGATACTTTTGATGTTATCTTCAGTAATAATGTCTCCACACGACATACTTTCCGCGACATAAAGTGATCTACGAAATTGCACATTCCCAGTCTCACTTGACTTTCTTCCGTAGTCAATCTCGCCAACACAAGACCATGCTATTTTAGATTTTTCACAAAGAGATCTCAGTTCTGCAGATTCGAGTGAGAACGAATCATCTGGGCCACCAGCATTTCGATCTAAAGTAACATGCTTTTCAATAATAGAGGCACCTAAACCAACACTTACAATTGAGGTCGTATTATCTATGGTGTGGTCTGATAGCCCTGTTACTAAGCCAAACTTTTTTTGCATGTCAGCAAGCGTTTTTAAATTGTAGTCCTCAGGGGGAGCTGGATAACCACTGACGCAATGCAAGATAGCTAATTTTTCGCATCCAGCTCCCTTCGCAGCATCAATTGCCTCTTGAATTTCTTCAATATTTGCCATTCCTGTCGAAATGATCATTGGCTTTTTTGTTTGGGCTACATATCTGATAAGTGGTATATCTATCGCTTCAAATGAGGCGATTTTATATGCAGGCGCATTCAAGTCCTCCAGCAAGTCAACAGCTGTCGAATCAAATGGGGAACTAAAAATAGTTATTCCAATTTTTTTGGCATGATCAAATAATGGTCTATGCCAATCCCATGGCATAAACGCTTTTTCATAAAGCTCATATAAACTTTGCCCGTCCCACAAGCCTCCTTTAATCATAAACTCAGCTGTCCGGATATTCATTGTTATGGTATCTGGGTGGTACGTTTGCAGCTTTACAGCATCTGCCCCGCATCCCTTTGCCATATCAATAATGCGATAGGCGTTGCTAATCTCACCATTATGATTGGCTGACATTTCAGCAATAATATAAGGAGCATGGTTATCGCCGATTTTTCGCCCATCAATTTCAATAGTATCAGTCACCATAGTTACCAATGTCTCTTAATTTTTCCATTAATAAAACTTTCTTCTCCTTAAAATCGTCTAAACCAACGAGTCTAAATCCACATTTTTTATAAAAGTTGATAGCCCGAATATTATCTGAGAAAACTTCCAGCTTTAGTCTCTCTATCCCCAAAACAGAATGTGCGTATTCCATCCCAGCAGCCTCTAAAATTCGCCCTGCCCCCTTCAAATCTGCGAAAGGATTAGTGAACAGACCGAAGTGTACTGAATCATTTGCAAGGATATTAGAGAAATTAATACTCCCAACAATAGTAGATTTAAATTTAACCAAAAAATAAAGCGCTTCTCTATTCGTATTCAATTTCTGAATAAAATTGTAATGCTCTTGGTCAGAAATATCTTGCTGCGAATACATCCATCGTTTAACAGAGTGCTCGTTGCGCATCTTAAGAACATAACTCTGCTCATATCTATTCATATTAACATAATTAATTAAATTCACTTCGCCAAATTCTTCTAACCGGACCTTAACCATGCCTTTAGTCATCTGATCTCCGACTTTACACGCCCCAGTTCCATCAGTGATTTTGGATGATGAAATACTAACGTGATGCATCCATGAAAAGGAGTTGTTGATTAGTGATTCAAGCGTGTTAGGCTCATCAATAATCACTGCTGCATCTATTTTAGCCAAGCTTTCAGCCAAAAATACTTGATTTTTCGCTAATATAACCTGAATCGTAGGTAGCCCCATGCAGCACCGTTCCCAGGTTGAAGATCCCGCAGCCCCAATTGCAAGATCAGAATTAGCCATAACTTCAGCCATATTCTCTATATCAACTTTAATTTCTGCTTCATAATTTAACTTTTTAACTCTAGTTTTAACGCCTTGAAGATGAGGAGCAAGACGACCAAGCACTATCGTAACCTTAATATCTTTAGGCAGAGTGCAGTTCATTAAGCGAATTAAAATATCCTCCGTGTGATTTTCAGCGTCAACACCACCCAGAGCAATCAGTAACGTTTTGAACGTTGGGTTAATCCTCTTTTTTAAACTATAGGGTCTCCAGGTGGAAAAATCAGGTCTCAATAGCGAATATTCTGCGCCAATAAGTACTTCACACGATTTAGGTACTAACTCTTTGTAATGCTCTTCGTTACGCCCAAAAGTCTGATCCAGCAACATATCACAATTATGTTTCCTATCAGCTAAATCATCAATAACCATAAGCTTGTTAGAAAGGTTTTTTAGCTCACTCTCCCATTCATGATCAAGCGCATAATGATCAACAACCAGCCAGTCCGGTTTGAGTTTCTTCAGTATATCTTTAGATTGCTCAGCATCCTGTTGCTGAGTTACCCCTAACCAATGAGAATGGAACAAGGTATGGTCATTAATAGGCGAGTCTAATAACTCTAATTCAAATATATGAAAACCCTTGCTAATGACTTTACTTATCAAATTTCCCGAATGTTTTCGACAAATAAAGCTGACATCGACACCATTATTCCGTAAGTACTCACCTAGGGTAAGGCAACGCATAACATGGCCAGTACCGATTTCCAATGATGAATCAACCCTAAACACAACTCGCATCAGTTCAGCCGTGAGAAGCCAGAGTGACAAATCGGCCCATCAAGAAGAGTATGTATATCTAGGCCGTCTTCGCATTCCTTTATAGTTCTAAATATTGGATCAAGCTTTGAAAAGTATCCATCAACTATCGATGGTGTGTGGGAAATACAAACATAAACAGAATTACCCGCGAGGTATCCATGCTTCAACATTTCCTGAGAAATGTACGTTTTATAGGCCAAAGCATCAGGAGAAATAAAAGAAAATCCACTAAGTGATGGTAGCCCCCACCTACTAATTGCTAGATTATATTTATCAGCCAAGCTCTTCCACTGACTGGAAATATTCGCTCCAGTGTCCGTGATCTTTTCCCATGATCGCTCTCTTTCCATGACCTCTAAGGTCTTTAGAGCCGCAGAAGGGCCAATCCTTTCCGTCCAAAAAGTTGAACTAATAAATGTTTTTTGAGCCGCCTGCATCACTTCTTGCCTGCCAAGACAAGCAGAAATAGCATATCCATTACCCAAGGCCTTAGCAAATAAGGCCATATCCGGCTCCACATTATATTTTCTATGCAGCCCTCCAAATGTTTCCCTAAACCCCGAGGTGCATTCATCAAAAATTAAAACAATTTTATTTGCAGTAGCTAGGTCACGTACCTTCTGTAAATAATCGTCTACAGGGCCACTATTTCTGGAAACCTCCATTTTAATAGCCGCTATCTCTCCATTATTATCTTTAATTAAATTTTCGAGTTCTTCAATATTATTGTAGCTAAAAGGCAGTGTAGTACCGATTAAGCCACGAGGAACTCCATCAGGCCGCAGACCAGGCAATAAATGCCCATCTAAGCTTTTATCATTATTTAAGTTTGAAGATAAATACCAATCATGCCAGCCATGATACCCACAGATAGCAATTTTATCTCTACCGGTATAAGCTCGCGCTATTCGAATAGCTATAGAGTTTATTTCACCACCAGACCTTGCAAAGCGCACCATGTCAGCCCACGGGTTAATCTCAATTAATTTTTCCGCTAAGTAAACTTCTTCGGGACAGTTTAAAGATGACATATTCCCGTCTTTTACACACTTCAAAACAGCTTCATCTACTTCAGGGTGGCCATAACCTAGAATATTAGTACCAATCCCCATGATCGACATATCTATATATTCTTTGTCATCTAAGTCCCACACATTACATCCTTTGGCTTTACTGAAATAAGCAGGCCAATGGTCAGGCAGAAACATTTCTGGTCGTTTTGAAAGCAGCATGTTGCCGCCCGGTATAACTTTCTTTGCCCTTTTATAAAGTTTTTGCCCTGAACCCATACCTGCACCTTCATTTCTCATAATATGGTTGTTAAGTTTAAATAACTCAGGCTGAGCCAGCTGCAGTTCCAGTACTCTCTGCCACGAGAAAAAAATATCGGGAGAAAAATGCTCAAACACCGCAGATATGACCGCTAAGTCTTCGGGTTGATCAACAGACCATCTTAAGCCCGAAAAGTCGCTATCATTGACAAGGGAGGCCTTCGTAAAGAATTCAGAGCATCTAATGTAGGGTGTGACATGTTCCCGATCGTAATCCGTAGAAGCTTCGTTATTTGCTCGTTCAAGCGACCCCATGGTCATAACTTCAATATCTAGGCCATCTGGATAAGTTGCAGGGCTAATGTTGGAGAAGTAATCAACATTCCGCTGTCTAAAGTCTCGAACACATTGATCAACTAAGGCTGGATCTGCTAACGGACAATCTCCAGTAATACGGACAACAATGTCGGCGCTGACCGCCTTTGCTGACTCATAGAATCGTTTGAGCACATCCTTCTCACTACCCCTTGTGCAACTATATCCATTACCCTCTACTACGGCCTGTAGTTCGTCATTTTCACTTTCTTCGGAGGCGGCGACCATCAACTGATCTACTTCTTTACATCGGGATAGTCGAATCAAAATCAACTCTATCATTGATCGTCCGACGATAGATCTCAACACTTTTCCTGGCAGCCGAGTCGATCCCATCCTCGCTTGAATCAATAGAACAGTTTTCATGCGTCTGACCAATTCACAGGATTAACTAAATTTTGATCTGAACTCTGTATGTCAGGCAAGTTATTTATTGATATATGCTTTGTAGCTTCAATAATTTGGCTCAGTTGACTAGCCGTATCCACGCCTACAATAACTCTATCAATTTGGGGATATTGCAAGGGAAAAGCCATGCATGCTTCAAGTTTGGTATATCCAAATTCTTCTACCCATCGGTGCCATTTATGGAATAGACCCTTCCAAGCAAAAAATCTAGCCGGAATATCAGCTTCATTCATTAGTAAAAGACCTTGAAGAAAAGCTGAGCGTGAGTGAATCTCAACATCAAGATCTTTCAGCTTATCCATCCATCCTGAAGTATCCAGTTCTCGATCGATCAAATTAAATGGTGCTTGTATAATATCAAATTTATAATGGCCAAAAATATCAATGAGCTCAGCTGAAGAGTATATGGAAAGCCCTATCTTACTAACCATCGCATCATCCTTTAACGATTGTAGTCCCCGATATATTTCAGCTCCATTTGGCCCCAAGAGCTGCTCCGAACGATGTAAGAGGAGTCCATGCAAACTTTCTATGCCCAACCTACTTAATGAATCTTGTGCTTGCTGCCTAACCCAACCATAGACATTAACTTGGCCTTTCGGCAATGCAGGCAATTTAGTGATAATGTTAAATCCAGAAGTTCCTAATTGACCTAAATTTTTTTCGCTGTCTCCGTATAGTACTGCGGTATCCAAAACATCAATACCGCTTTTTTTAGCAACCTCAAGTATAGCTTTAGCATCGCCACCGGATACTCTTCCAGCATTGTTAGCTACACCATAGTTTAAGCCAAACTGAACAGTTCCAAGAGCGATCCGGCTCACCCTATAAGCTCTTGTATAGTTTGAATTACCTTCGTTTGCTCTATATCTTTGAGTGAGGGATACATAGGAATACTAAGCACATCTTGGTGATATTTCTCAGCTTCAGGACAATAGCCCTTTTTAAATCCTAGACGCTCATAATATGGCTGACGATATACAGGAATATAATGTAAATTTACATTTATACCAAAGCTTTGCATCTTACCGTGCACTTCTCTCTGACTTATATTCATTTTTTCGAGCAGTAACCGGATAGGATAGAGGTGATATGCGGAATAGCTATCTGGACTTTGAAATGGTGTAAGAAGGGGTAAGCTCTCCAGTTCATTATCATACCTCTTTGCGATAGCATGCCGTCGTACTACGAACTCATCCAACCGCTCCAGTTGGCTTAAGCCCAGCGCTGCTTGAATATCAGTCATTCGATAGTTAAAACCGAGCTCAATCTGTTGATAGTTCCAGATTTCATCAACAGGACGAGGATCCATTTTGTCCATATCACTGGTGATACCATGGCTACGAAATAACGTTAACCGCTGGGCTAAACTTTCAGTGTTTGTTACTGCCATTCCTCCCTCACCCGTTGTAATTATTTTTACAGGGTGGAAGCTAAATACTGTAATGTCGCTATAACGTCCGCTCCCAACCGCCTCATTTCTATACTTTCCGCCGATAGCATGTGAAGCGTCCTCTATTATTTTAAATCCATATTTTTTGCTTAAAGCGCTTATTCCTTTCATATCGCAGGATTGCCCATTTAGATGGACAGGAATGATGACCTTGGGTAACTTACCAACTTTCTCGGCTCTCGCCAGCTTCTCTGATAAACACTCCACACTGAGATTATAAGTATCTGGGTCTATATCAACAAAATCTACCGATGCCCCGCAGTAAAGCGCGCAATTTGAACTGGCAACAAATGTATTAGCGGATGTCCAGACAACATCACCTTTGCCAACGCCCAGTGCTAAACAGGCAATATGTAATGCTCCCGTGGCACTATTAGTGGCTACCGCGAACTCAGCCCCACAATATGCAGCGATGGTTTTCTCAAATAGTTTACCTACTGGACCCTGCGTCAGCCAGTCCGACCGTAATACAGATATCACTGCGTTTATATCCGCCTCGTTTACGTCTTGACGGCCATAACTAATTTTTTGCATTGTACATTTACCTATTTACTTGTTTACTTGTTTACTTGTTTACTTGTTTACTTGTTTACTTGTTTTATCAGTAAAAAAATCAGCGGTATAATTGCAGTATTTTTCATCATGGCAGTCTTTGCTTACCTTTTTTCTGAACAAACCGATTAACTATTTACGGCATTACAATTTAAGCCGAACGCCTAAGAAAAATGCCTTTAATTTATCAAAATCCACACGAAGTTAGATACTAATCGCCTTGAGATCTATCGTATTTTGTACTCCATGCCCATTGAATCTAACTCTTTCAGATCTGCTTCAGATAAAATTTTGTTATTCTCTTTATATTCTGGATCATCGCCCACAAGCGCTTTATAAGTAATAGATGGAAGTACATCACCGGCATACTCTTCACTAGGAGTTACAGTGCGAATAGTTACTTTATCTTTAATCAAATTTAAAGTTTCACCTAAAAATGGTGGCCCTTGGCTACTATTTTCTGGGCCCCTCTCATAGAAATGTCCATGCATCTTCGGGGAGAAGGTATAGTCACAACCCAATAAAGTGATGTCCGTATATCCCAGGTATAACGCTACGCCAATCATTCCCATCATAGATCCCTCCATCGTAGAGAAGACCTCGTCCATTTGGCTGTCGATACTTAACCGACCTACCTGTCCAAAATGGTACACATAATTAATATTGTGTCCGTTAATGCCAAAGTAGTTACTTAAACTCGTAAAGTATTGCGTCTCTGGGAAAAGGGCCATATTTTTCCTATAAAACTCTCCAACTTTATTTTTCTCATAACGTTTACTATATGGATTTTTCCAAAATTTGTGGAAGAACAAAGGATGGCTAACATAATAATATTTAAGGTTCAGATCTTTAAAGTCCTTATGAGCAAACAAAGCGCCGCAACCTATAGACGCCCTATCATTAAATAATTTCAAATCATAATACTTTAACGAAGAACCATTCCCGAATATGTAACAACTTTTACCTTTATGTAGATCTTTAAATTTCGTATTCTTTTTGAGTGTTTTGGAGAATAAATTTAGTAGTATTTTGTTAAAAATATTCATAGTTTCCAACTTCTAGGATTACTCCAAGGCTTTGATTTAGCTGCAATTTTTTCAATCGAGGCTATTAGCGATTTATCTAATTGTATTTTTATAGAAGCCATATTTTCACTCAGCTTGTCATCTGAAATTGTTCCAACGATTATTTGGTTGATATTCTCTAGCGATGATAAGTATGCAACCGAAAGCTGCTGAATGGTTATGCCAAAGTCAGAGCCTAATCTCCGCAACTGGTCTAATGTATCTAGCAACTCATTATGATCTTTAATATTCATACGAGCTCTTTCATCATTAAATATCACTCCTTGCAAAAATACCGACCGTGCTGCAATTTTGGCCTCAGAAACGTGATTACTAGCTATACGATAAAAAGAAGTGTCCAGAATATTAACTGGCATCTGCACCCAGTCATAGATACCGCAGTCTAATGAATATATTAATTCCTCTTGAGAATAGACGGAGGTTCCGACCTCTTTAACCAAATTACTATTTTTTAATGCTTTAATTCCTTCATGAACATACTTGTCAGAAATAATTTCGATGTCATTCTGATGTAAGTAGCAAATATCAATGGGAGTATTCAGTTTGCTGATCGACTCCTTAATCGACTTAATCATTGAATTCGGCGTATTACCTGATTTTGACACTAGATTATCTATTTTGGTGCTAACGGATGGTTTTTTTTTGCTTAGGTTTAATGCTTTTCCAATTAATTCCTCACTATTACCATATCGTGGGGACGTATCAATAAACCTTATCCCCCGACTTAATGACCTCAATATAAAATTAACCGGATCCGCTAAAGCATACCCATCTGAGTAGCCGTATGCTGGCATTCCCAATTTTGCTGTTCCAAGAGTAAGTTGATTACCTATCAGCATTTGATTTTTCTGCCCGATCAAAATCTGACTGGCTATCAATATCAATCATATCTTCATGATCAATAATTAATGGATACACATACTCTCCAGAAATAGAGCCATTAATAATTGTTTCTCTTCGAATAACCTCAATATCACCAGTCTGAAATAAAAGCTCAGGCAGTTCCTGTCGCGGAATGTTATATGGCTCTACCTCAGCCTCAATAAAGCCATAAACACTCCCATCATCGTCCTGTTTCCACGCTCGATAAGGATGCTCTTTAATTCTCGCCATACTTCTAACTGAAGTAGCATCAACATTATCCTCAAGGATCTCAAGGGCCTTTTCAATCAAACCAGACGGCCGCAACGGTGAAGTAGGTCTTAATAAAACATACAAATCAAAGATCTGGCCTTGGCCTTCAAAAAAATCTAAAGCATGCCTTATGACCGGATAATCTCTTGTGTCATCCCTAGCATATTCGCCAGGACGTAAAAATGGAACTGAAGCTCCACTATTTTTCGCAATATCAGCGATTTCCTGCGAGTCGGTTGAAACAACAGTAGATGTTACTAGTTGCGACCTCAATGAATAGTCGACCGAATAACACAGTAATGGTTTCCCATTTAACGAAAGGATGTTCTTTTTTGGCAAGGACTTACTTCCGCCTCTTGCTGGTATTATTGTAATTATCTTCATACTAAGATTCTGTTTTATAGAGCTTTTCCCCAAGCTGCCTTAACTATAAGACTTGGAAATGAAGGAGATAACTAAAAATCACTAAAGCAAATCTCTAATTTTGACGTTTCAATATCGGTAAAAAATTCGTTAATTTCATGGGCACAATTTGCATATGAAATCTGCTAATACTGTCCCTCTCCAGACAATACTGCAAGTTCATAACGTCAGGCACCTCTGGCTACATTAACATTCCTGTAGACGCAGGATGATAGTCACTGTGTAAATCGACCACATTCATAGATGCATCTTATAAAGCAAGTTGCCAAAAAAAGAGCTGCTAACCTAAAAGTTACCAAATTAATTTTGCGCATTAACCAGACTAGTTAT
>Ga0209815_1000482_pt1 | contig 29326 bp, 30 predicted proteins | sample CoawatmetaG00DNA_FD_187507 | JGI IMG/M metagenome (GOLD analysis project Ga0209815, IMG submission 187507) | Marine microbial communities from the West Antarctic Peninsula - Coastal water metaG002-DNA (SPAdes) (version 2) | ecosystem: Environmental > Aquatic > Marine > Coastal ...
GGATTTTGTGCCTTTTTAGGCCTCGCCACATTATTTTACGCTTAAGGAATTTAATATGGGCAAAGTTAAGGCCCGCAAGGCCGCAGCAGAGCTAGAAGCACTGCAACAAAATCTGCCTGCTGAGGAGGAGCTTAGTCGCACCCAAATTAAGCGAGCGATGGAAGCTCTGCAACACTTAGGTGGCAAGTTGCTAGATCTTAAACCATCAGAACTAGCGCGCATCCCCATGAGTGAAACGCTGAAAACTGCGATAGATGAATCACGCCGTATCGAACAAAATGAAGCTAAACGCCGGCATTTGCAGTACATTGGCAAGGTCATGCGCGATGAGGATTCAGAAGCCATTGCTAAGGCTCTATCGGTCCACGATTCGGGTTCTGATGAACACCGCCGAGTGTTTCATCAGTTAGAAACTTGGCGTGATGGCTTAATTGGCAATAACCCAAACACTCTTAACGAAATTATAGAGTTACACAAGGGAGCCGATCGGCAGCACATCACTCATCTTGTGAAGCAGGCACAAAGCATGAATCAAGAAGCTAAAGCGAAATCTGCGGCCAAAAAATTGTTTAAATACTTGCGCCTATTGGCTGACATCTAGGGGCGTTAAATCCAATCTGCTAATTTTTGGCGTAGCTTCTTAACAGAGCCGCTTTGAATCTGGCTGATGCGTGATTCAGACACTTCTAGTACTGCTGCAATCTCTTTTAGATTGAGTTCTTCGTCGTAATACAGGGCAAAAATTAGTTGCTCACGTTCTGGCAGCTCCCCAATAGCGATGGTTAAAGCTTTTTGAAATGCAGCTTCATCCACTTTTTTTGTAGGCATTAAAGCCAAGAATGGAGGTTCTTCACCTTCAGGGAAGTCCTCTATTTGCACTGTTTGATAGTTATAGTTTCGCCCTTTTTGCAGCTGCAAATCTTCTAGGGTCATACCCATAGCATGGGCCAACTCAGTATCTTTAACCGTGCGCCCCATTGTTTGCTCTAATGCAGCGGTAGCCTGGTTAATTTCCCGGATACTCGTCATCACAGAACGCGGCAAGGTACTAAATCGGCGAACTTCATCTAGCATAGCGCCACGCACCCTTAGCTTAGCAAAGGTAGTAAATTGTGCACCCTTAGTGGCATCAAAATTTTGCAGAGCTTCCAACAAGCCCAACATGCCTACTTGAATCAGGTCATCTATGTCAACACTGGCAGGTAAACGCGCGCTTAAGTGCAGTGCCACCTTTTTCACCAAGGGCATATGTTGCACTAGTGGGTCTGTTGCAGAGCCAGGTGCTAGGGATTGATAAAGTGACAGATCGTGCATCAGGGCGTCATTTCCAATTAAGCTTTATGTTGCAATAGTCGGTCGACAAAAAATTCCACCTGCCCACTCAAGCCAGTCGGAGCTTCCCAGCGTTCTACTATCGCAGCCATCTGTATATAGGCTCGAGATGACTTTGCCATAGGAGCTGCTTGAACAACTGCCTTTTGTTGTTTGTTGGCCATACGTAGCTGATCATCATGTGCCGTAGTGCCCAAATACAGCATGGTTGCATCTAAATAATGGTCAACTACCCGTTCAATTTTGGTATATAAGGCTCGACCTTCTTTCTCATTTTTTACCATACTGGCAAGGAAGTGAAATCGAGTCGCTCCATAGCGCTGGCTCATCACCTTAATTAATGCATAAGCATCAGTGATAGAGGATGGCTCATCACAAGCGATTACAATCACTTGATGAGCAGCATTTAAAAAAGCTAATACATTGTCAGAAATACCAGCTGCGGTATCTATAATAAGGTAATCTAGTTTTCCATTGTATTCACTGAACGCTTGGATTAGATGTTGCAGTTGTTCATTTTTCAACCCCGCCATTTCATAAATACCCGAGGCTGCAGGCACAACTTGCATATCAAAAGGGCCAGTTAAAACAATTTCACTTAACGTTTTTTCGCCACTCATCACGTGAGCCATATTAAATGAACATTGCAGCCCCAAGTTAACATCAACATTTGCCAAACCTAAGTCTGCATCCATCAACATTACCTTGTGGCCTTGCTTGGCTAAGCTAGCCGCAATATTAATTGAGGCATTGGTTTTACCAACACCCCCTTTACCGCTGGTTACAGCAATAACTTGCACTCCGATTGAACTCATATTAGTGACTCCTGTAGGACGATAGTCCCATGGCAGCAACAGGTGTAACTTGTAAGCTGCCAGCTTTCGAATTTTGGCTGGTTATATATTGCTTTGAAGACTTATATGTCGGCTCCAAAGGTTTATCTGGCGCTGAGTGTAGCAAGTTTGACAAGGCTACGATACTGCTGGACTCCTCGGTTAACTGGGCCTTTAGCGCTTTTTTAACCAGCTGCTGAGCACTAGGATAACTCAAGTCTAATGGAATACGCTGGCCATCAGTAATCATCACTAATGGCTGTTGTGACTCAATGAGTGCTGATAACAGACCACCTAATGGTAAACACTCATCTAACTTAGTCGCAACAACACCTTTCACTTGGCCCAAGTAGTGTTTCATTAGGTAATGTAATGAATGGGACTGACTATTTGCAGCCAAGGTGAGGTAGGTATTAATTTGATGAGGAACACCTAGCAAGCCGTCAACTAGGTTCTGCATATGTGAGTCAAAGGGGTTACCTCCTGAAGTATCCACCAATACATAATCTTTGTGAGTCATTTGGTTTAAAGTTGTGGTTAACTCAGTAAAACCAGCCACGTGATGCACGTCTATACCCAGCATGGTGCCAAACACCCGTAATTGATCTCTGGCGCCAATACGCTGTTGATCCATAGAAATTAACGCCACCTTATGCTTACCATGTTTCATAGCTAGTTGAGCGCCCAGTTTACCGATAGCTGTGGTCTTGCCAACTCCTGTAGGGCCAACTAGAGCATAAATGCCAGCTTTGTGAACTAAACCTTGTGGGCTAATTGCTAACTTATCTTGCAGCCATTGTTGGGTATTATCCCACAACTGATCTGCATCATTGTCAGCAGGTAGTTGTAATAAAACAGTGTCTATTAAGCGTTTTTCGAAACCCATAAGTTCAAGTTTTCGAGCGACCTTCAAGGCCGCAGCGCTAATAAAGGTGTTACCCTGACTGTTACTTTGGCTCTGTTTCATTTGCTGCTCTACCAGTAAGCGCAGCAGACTAAGCTCCTTTTCCATTCGGGCCATATTGTCATTTGCCGGGGTTAGGTCGTTAGTGTTTACTGGCCCAATAGTAGCAGCTTGTTTTCTTGAGATGCCAAGGTCATTAAATTGGCGCGACTCAGAAGTCGCATTAGAAGGCTCAATTGGACGATTAGCCCTATTTCCGTCAGCTTTAATAAGATTTAAGCTCGCACTAAGCCGGTCAGAAAAGAGTGAGCCAGATTTAGAGTTAGAGTTAGAGTTAGAGTTAGAGTTAGAGTTAGAGTTAGCTTTTTCACGATTTTCGTCAAAGTCTATAGCTGCAACTATTTCAACCTCTCCAGCAATTTTATTGTTCGACAAAATAACCGCATCGTCACCCAAACTCGCCTTAATCATGGCAAGTGCAGTACGTGTATCTTTGGCTAAAACGCGCTTCAGTTTCATCTTCAATAAACCCTAATACTTTTGGTTTTAATCTCTGGGTGCTTAAGCATCCACTAGAGGTTGCTGTTCTATGGTCGACACAACTTGAATGCCTTGTTCGTCTGGTATTTCGTTGTAACCCAGTATCACTAAACCTGGGATACGGTTTTTAACCATCTTAGCAAGCCAAGGGCGAATGCCGGGAGAGACCACCAATACTGGAGGAATACCCTGTTGGGCAAGCTGTTCACTAGTCCCTTGCAGGCTACCTAACAACTGTTCGGCAAGGTTCGGCTCCATGGCTAACCCGTGTTCTTTACTTTGCTGTAATATGTTATGCAATTGTTGTTCCAATCCTGCATCTAATGTCATAACTGACAGGTCAGCCCCTACCGTAGTAAGTTTTTGCATCATCATGCGGCCCAATGCAGGACGCACCGCTGCGGTCAAAACGTCAGGATCCTGACTTCTAGGTGCTTGCTCAGCCAGTATTTCGACAATTGTGCGAATATCCCTTACCGCCACCCCTTCAGCCAGTAGATTTTGTAATACTTTAGCCACCACACCGATAGACAGTTGACTAGGAACTACGGCCTCAACTAATTTAGGTGCAGCGTGAGACAACTGGTCCATGAGCTGCTGGGCTTCATCATGTCCCAACAAATCGTGGGCATTTTCTTGTAATACTTTATTTAAATGAGTAGCTAATGCGGTCGCACCATCTACTACTGTGTAGCCCATCGACTGGGCATATTCTCTTTGGGAGGTATCAATCCACATAGCATCAAGCCCAAAGGCTGGGTCCTGCGTTGGAATACCTTCTAGGGTCCCATGAGTGGTGCCTGGGTTAATAGCCAAGTCTCTGCCCATCATCAGCTCTCCTTGACCACGGGTGACACCATTAATATTGATCTGATAATGGTTAGGTGCCAGATCTAAATTGTCTCTAATATGAACCGACTGCACCAAGAATCCAAGTTCGTGGGAAAGTTTTTTGCGTACGCCTTTTATTCTCTGCATTAACACACCACCTTCGGTCTTATTGACCAAAGGAATTAATGCATAGCCTACTTCTAAGCCAATCATATCCAGCTGTGGAATGTCTTCCCAGGACAGATCTTTTGATTCTTGTTCTTGGTTCTGCTGCACTAAATCTATCTCTTCAGGTAAGCCTTTTTGCTTAGCACGCGTCACAGCAAGATAGGCAAGGCCTCCAGTTGCTGAAGCTAATAGCAAAAATACAAAATGTGGCATGCCAGGTATCACTCCTAACAAAGCCATAATGCCAGTGACTACGATAAGAGCCTGAGGGCTGCCAAGCTGCCCCACCACTTGGCTTGACATATCCGTGGTAGATGACACCCGCGTAACAATGATGGCTGTTGCCGTAGCCAGTAATAACGAGGGTATTTGAGCGACCAAACCGTCACCAATAGTCAATAATACGTAGGTTTCGGTAGCTTCATTAAAGCTTAAACCATGGGTACCCATGCCAATAGCAAGACCACCGATGATATTAATCAACAGGATAAGAAAACCCGCAATCGCATCCCCTTTTACAAATTTACTAGCACCGTCCATAGAGCCATAAAAGTCAGCTTCTGCCGTAACGTCAGCACGGCGTTCACGAGCCTCATCCTGGGTCAAAACGCCAGCATTTAGGTCAGCGTCGATGGCCATCTGTTTTCCAGGCATGGCATCCAAGGTAAACCGCGCACTCACCTCTGATACCCGGCCTGCACCTTTTGTCACTACAAGGAAGTTAATGATCATGAGGATGGAGAATACAATGATACCCACCACATAATCACCACCAATAACAAAGTCACCAAATGACTGAATCACCTGTCCTGCAGCATCTGTACCTGTATGGCCCTCTACCAAAACAATGCGAGTAGAGGCCACATTAAGGGCTAAGCGCAACAAAGTGGCAAATAATAATACCGTAGGAAAAGATGAGAAATCTAACGGCCTCATGGTGTTGATAGAAATCATCACGATAATCAGTGCAAGGGCAATATTAAGAGTGAAGAATAGATCCAACAAGAATGCTGGTAGGGGCACTACCATCATTAAAATGATTAGCAGTATTAATAGGGGTATAAGTAAACCTGTCAAATGTTTGACGTTGATTTGACTCTTCAAGGCTAACGCTTGTGAAAAATTCATAAGGACTAAAGCTCTAAGGAAAAATAAAAAACTAACCTACTGTTTTTAATAGTTTTTTATATTTTATTGTTACCCATTAATAAATGGTGTAGGTAGTTAAAACATTACCCTAAGCGTTTAAAAGCAATAACGATGCCAATATTGACTGACATTGGGTATTTATTTTAATTTAACGGCTAAAGTCCCTGCGTAGGAGGTCGATACTGTGTATATAGAAAAAGAGGACGTATTCATGACCGTTAAAACCAGCCGTAAACTCAGCCTTTGGATTATAGGGATTGTTGCTTTCACTATAGGAGGTTGCAGTATGTCTTTGACAGGAAATCAGCCTGCTGCAACAGTAGAAAATACCCCTATGTATAAGAAGGAAGTCATCATTTCCACAGGCTATGCCAATATCAGTACTCAAAAAAGTAAAAACCCAGCCCAGCGACGATTAATGGCTATTCGGGCATCAAAATTAGATGCCTACCGCAGCCTTGCAGAGCAAATCTATGGCCAGCAAATCAATGCGTCAACTACTGTAGAAGACATGATTATTGCTAATGACACCATGCGAGCCCACGTGGCAGGAATAGTTTATGGTGCTAAGGTTGTCAGCATAAACCCTATAGGTGATGACAGTTATGAAACTAAGTTAGAGCTAGAAAAAGACACTATGCTTGAGCTTAGGCGTGTTTTTTTAGTCACTAGATAACGCCGACATAACGAGTTAATGGAATACTTAGCCCCCATACAGCGTACCAAAACACTTTTTTGCACAGCATTACTAGGGCTAGTGATCTCTAGCCCTAGTGCAGCCCAACAAGGAACAGACACTGCGTTAGTCGTTTCTGGTCAAGCTTTGGTTACTAAAGGAGATAATGACACCGCTCTAATGATGGCTATTCTTGATGCACTGCGAACAGCAGCGACCCAGCGTAAAGGTCAAATTATCAGCCATAGTATGATAGACGCTCAGGGTCAGCTTACTGAGAACATAAGCCTTCAATCCGACCTAAAAATTCACCACATGGACCTACTTGAGCAAAATACAGAACAGGGTATTGCGACAGTTAAGCTAGCGTTAAACCTAGAAGATAATGAAAAAGACTGCCCATTACCACAATTAACTCAAGTACTGACAACAGATTTAGCCTCGCCGCCAGGCAACAACAATTATCATCAAGTAGACGTTAATCAGTTGCTATTAGACACTGAAGCACAGTTTTCTAAATTAGCAAAAAGAGACAATTTTGCTACTCACCGAATTAATTCAGCACTCAATGCGTACCAAACAGCTTGGCTCGCCTCAGAGGCCTATGACCAGGCTGATTACCATTTGGCTATTGGTGCTCAATGGCTAGAAAAAAATATAGATACGCCAAAGCACAACGCATTCAGCACCCTATCCAGCTTTTTTGATAATCAAAACAGCGCGACATTACTATTAACAGCAAATTTTTCAAGCCCATACTTACCTCATATAAACCTAAACCACCAGCACCAGTTCCCTCTTTCGGTCGACCAGTCTATTGCATCATCTAGCAACCCTATCCCCCCAGAGCTGAGCAAAAGTGTGGCGATATGGGTACAAAAAACATGGAATAACCTAGTTCAAAATGTGCGATGTGAAGCTAGCTATATCAAACTCACTAAAATCGTCGATCAACCGTTATGGCGTATTAATAAAGGCCAAAAATTAGGTTTAGAGCAAGGGCAGCAATTATTATTACTACCTCAAAATTACCAGAATGGGATTCTTAATCCAAATGCTACAAGCGCGCCACAGGTGTTCAGAGTAACGCAAGTGCAACCTCACACCGCCATACTAGAGCATATGGCAGGCCCCACTAACATAGGCCCTACAACCGCTCAGTTGATTGTGTTTTGAAGCCGCACAAAACTAAGTTACCGGAGTTAGATTATGAAGAATAGTACGATGTGCATCATGCTCGCTGTTAGTCTCTTGGGAAGCCCTATTTACGCAAACCAAGAGCAAACTCAAAAGCACCTAAAGGCACTTCTTGGGGACCTTCAGCACTTGGAACAACGGGTAGATAGTAAAAAAAGAGTTGATAAGGGCATAGTGCCTGGGTCTAAATACCGCATCAAAACGGGGGATTCATTAGATAAAATTGCTCAACGAGCCTACGGTGGGACTAACTTAAGGTTAGATTTAGTGAAGCAGCTCATTGTCAGCAATAATCCAAAAGCGTTCTTCCGTAACAATGCTAATTTTATTTATGCCGATAAGATAATTGCTATTCCAAGTGTAGACGACTTTAGACAGATGCTATTTACCAGTGATACAGATAGCTCACTGGATGGCTATTCTGAAGATAATCAATGGATCCGTTTTCCTTAACTCATTTTAAAAGAATTTTAATATACACACACCCAACACACTAGGACAGGAAAAGCCTTTATATAATCTGACTACGTAATTCGTCGATAGAACTTGGGATACTAAGCGCCGAGTAAACAGCTTTACTGCGCAGATGTAATTGTTGTCGCAAGGGACTTGGGTGCGGCAAATGCAAAAAATACAAAGCACTTTGAGCAAGCTCCGGAAGCATATCTAGCTGTTTAGCCCACTGATCTATTAAGGCAAATAAGTCATCATTATTAGGTGCCGGTAAGCCTGCCGTTTGCACTTGATCTAATTTTTCTCCTGCTAAAACCCGCTGGCATAAGACCTTGTAATGCTGGTTAAATCGTCCCTGTGTGGCCTGACGCGGAAGGCTTTTTAGTTCAAACCACCCGGTTGCTCGGCCAGCGTGGTAAACCGCTGCGTGGCTCCATGGATGGTGGCTGGGTGCAGTTGCATGGCGGCACGCTTCTGCATACGCCTGTTCAGCAGGAGCCAGACCAAAGCTTTGCTGGCACTGGTCCATCAATTGTAAAAATTCTGCAATTGAGGGCATCCAGCTATACTGACGCTTGGTTTGTTCAATAGCTAACACCAGCACGTCTTCTTCGTAACCAGCCAAACTTAACGCCCACTCTCGCTTTGCTATGATAATTTCTTTGTCGTCATCAAACGCACTTTTAAACTTATGGCCATAAATAGTCATAAATCGGGCGAAAAGCATGTTAACCAATGTTTTTATTTTTTGGTCAATGGGGGGGTGTGCAGCAACAGCCGTTTTACCAGTCGGTATTATTGATGTCGAGGACGTTTGCTGTAATGTTTCGTCGGCGCTGTTTAGCAGCGAATCTAGCTTCTTCATTGGATGAATTAGTCTGTTGTTGGGTTTGTCTTTGGGCACGGGCCTGAGCTGTTTGCTGATGAACCTGTTCTTTTTTAACCCATTTTAAAAACTTTTGATCCCAGCCACCTGGGGTTTCTCGGCGGCCTTTGTCCATATAATAAACTACAAACTCATCTTTAATGCCAAGAGCAAAGGCTTCACTTATCTGGTGTTGTTGGGCTAAAACTTTGACAATATTTGCCGAAATTTTCCATTCCAAATCCATCTGGCACAAGTGTTGGTGCTGAGCTTCCTTGGCGGCAAAGAGCCGGCTTAGTTCATCACCTTCGCCCACATCTCGTCGCCAGCCACCAAAACCAGCCATAGTTGCCTTGGTATTAGCCACTGGATTGATAGCAGGCTGCAAGTCTGCCTCATCGTTAACCTCAGTCACCGGCAACGGGCAGTCTGGCATAAGTTGTAGTTCGATACGCACCATACCACTTCCTGCAGGGGCTACTTGCAATAACCCTAGAGAGGACAGTTGGGATAACAATTGACCTTGATGCTGCCTTGTCAAACAAAGAGCCCGGCCATAAAGCCGCTGTTCCTCAACGACCACTTGGCCGTTCCAAGCACCTACCAATTCTGTTACCACAGCAAGCATCAAAGCTTGTTCTAGGCCATACCGCTGAGCTAGATGAGGGGCAATCGATAAATTAGGGGCCATCAATGGCATAACTGAGGTCAACTTTAAACGGATGCGTTACCCCATTCTACCCTAACTAGTCCTGTGCTAACATCTGCAATGTTCGCCAATTACTAATAAATGACTATGACTCAAAAAAGCCTTATAAAACAGATGATGGATCATCAATCTATCCGTAAATTCACCAGCCAAAGCATCCCTCAAGAACTAGTTAACACCTGTATTACTGCAGGTCAGGCTGCAGCTAGCTCCAGTTTTGTGCAAGTCACAAGTGTTATTCAAGTTAATTCTAAAGACACACGTGCTGCCCTAGCACTGGCTGCTGGAGGTCAATCATACGTAGAAAGCGCGGCAACATTTTTAGTTTTTTGTGCTGATTTACAGCGTAATCAGCAGATATGCCTACGCCAAGAGCAACACATGCCCACAGGATTTACCGAACAAACCCTCATTGCCAGTATAGATACTGCGTTATTTGCACAAAATGTTTTACTTGCGGCCCAGAGTCTTGGCCTAGGCGGAGTTTTTATTGGTGGCTTACGTAACCAGCCAGAAGTAGTGACTAAATTATTAAACTTGCCCCAACACGTGTTTCCTATATTTGGCTTATGTCTTGGGTACCCTGACCAAAATCCTGGACAAAAACCTCGTCTGCCTTTATCTATGGTGTTACATCAAGACCGTTATTCCAACGACGGTTTATCTAATTTGCCAAGCTACGACAGCCAGGTGAGCAAGTACTACCATCAACGTAGCCAAGGAAAATTGCATCTAAGCTTTAGCCAGCACATCATCAAAACCCTCGTTAAAGAGGCGCGACCCCATATGCTGCCTTATCTGCAAAGTCAGGGGTTTAGCACCCGTTAGTGGCTAAACCTAATTAATTTGTCGAGCTTGGATAATATCGTACCATTGGGCTGGCCCCGTTTGATGCACCGAAGTACCTCCAGCATCCACTGCTACAGTAACGGGCATGTCTTCAACGTCAAATTCATAGATGGCTTCCATCCCCAGTTCTGCAAAAGCAATCACTTCAGCACTCTTAATGGCTTTGGAGACTAGATAGGCAGCGCCTCCCACAGCCATTAAGTAAACGGCTTTATGCGCTTTAATGGCATCAATAGCGTCTTGTCCGCGCTCAGCCTTGCCAATCATGCCCAGCAATCCGGTTTTTTCAAGCATAGTGTCGGTAAATTTATCCATACGGGTAGCGGTGGTCGGCCCTGCAGGGCCTACTGCTTCGTCTCTCACAGGGTCAACTGGACCCACGTAATAAATAAACCGACCTTTTAGATCCACAGGTAATGGCTCACCATTAGCCATCATGTCTACCATTTTTTTATGCGCAGCATCACGCCCTGTGAGCATCTTACCCGACAATAATAAAGTTTCCCCAGACTGCCAAGTTAATACGTCTGCTGGTGTCACCGTATCTAAATTAACTTTTCGAGTACCTGCGTCTGAATCCCATGCAATGTCTGGATAATCATCTAAACTTGGGGGTGTTAACAAACTTGGCCCACTGCCATCCAGCATAAAATGTGCATGGCGCGTCGCAGCGCAGTTAGGAATCATGCATACAGGTAAAGAAGCCGCGTGGGTAGGGTAGTCCATCACCTTAATGTCTAGCACCGTGGTTAAACCACCTAGGCCCTGAGCACCAATACCTAGGTTATTCACAGCTTCGAACAGCTCTAAGCGCAGCTTTTCAGCAGTATTACTTGCTCCACGTGCTTGTAGCTGGTGAATGTCCACAGAACCCATTAAGGATTTTTTAGCCAGCAATGCCGCTTTTTCAGCGGTGCCACCTATGCCTATGCCCAACATACCAGGAGGACACCAGCCAGCTCCCATAGTAGGCACTGTCTTTAACACCCAATCTACAATGCTATCAGATGGGTTTAGCATAACCATTTTACTTTTATTCTCTGAACCACCACCTTTAGCAGCTAACTGAATATCAACTCGGTCACCCTTAACAATAGAGGTATGGATCACCGCTGGTGTGTTGTCTTTAGTATTAATTCGACTACCTGCTGGGTCAGACAGGATAGAGGCGCGCAATTTATTATCTGGGTGCAAGTAGGCGCGTCTTACACCTTCGTTAATCATGTCTTCTAAACTGAGTTCTGCGTCCCATTGCACGTCCATGCCTACCTCTACAAACACAGTAACAATACCTGTATCCTGGCATAAGGGGCGCTTACCTTCTGCACACAATCGCGAATTAATTAGGATCTGCGCCATGGCGTCCTTGGCCGCTTTAGATTCTTCCCGCAGGTAGGCTTCATGAACAGCGTGTATAAAATCTAGCGGGTGGTAATAGGAAATAAACTGTAAAGCGTCTGCGACGCTATCAATCAAATCATGTTGGCGAATAATACTCATGGTAGGGTCCTAATTTGGCCTAAGTAGTTAACCCCATTATAACCCCTTATCTGCTTTAACTCAGCTTTTAGCCCACATAATCCGCTAGTGCGCCACAATGATGGAGGCTAAACACATTATTTGGGCTTTGCGCCAAAGGTGATGTAGTTACCTTCAATTGGAGAGGCTTCTGATTTTTTTTTGGCCTCAAATTGAGCGGTCTCTAGATCTAATTTAGCTTGTTCCAATTCGAAATAACGTTCTTGTTCAAGGGCGATGAGGGCTTTCATCTGGCCCGCTAGGTCTTCGTTTTCCACCTTATTCATTTGCAATTGCACACCATCAATACGTTTTTTTAACTGAGTTAACACCCCCTGCTGGGCTTTGGTGGTGATTTGTAACGCATCAAAACTTGTTAAAATTTTATCATTAACACTACCCAACATCAGCTTATTTTCTGTGACTTGTTGTGACGCAGCTTGCAGCGCATCGGTGCCAACCTGTTTTAGATGGTACATTAACATCTCTGTACCCTGAGCAAGTTGCTGGTTAACTAACATTAGCTCATCAAGCTGAACTTCAATTTGGATAACACGATTCATTTGCACTTCAAATTCCATCAACCTAGAGCCCATTGCGATGCTTATTACAGAGGCCTCTTTTATTGCATTTTGCAATACATATAACATCGCACCACCACTCAACAGGCCCACAAAACCTAAAGAAATGATAAAACCAACCATATATCTCTGAGCTCTAAACCCCTTAGTGCCCTGCTCAGCTGTCTGCTTAATTGTCGTTACACTGGCTAACAAAGCCTGAGTAGCCATAGCGTTAGCATCAGCCTCTTGCACAGCATCGCTACCACTAAGGGGTGGTTCACTGCCACTAGTCTCTAAGGCATCATCTTGAGGGGGAGCAACCTTAGTTGATCCAGGCGCTATAGTAATATTCTCAGGCAATTCGGCCTTCACATCGTTTTGCGTTTTGTCTTTATCTTGTTCACTCATAGGGTTCAAATCTCGGTCAATCCAAAGTCTACACAGGTATTAGAAGCGGGAGTTTTTCTCTTCGCCTTTACCGCGCCTGTTACTCTATGATTATCGGCAGATTAAGTGAAAATATTAGGTATTTTTCAGGTAATCCACCGTATAATCTAGATTTATCGGGTTATAGGCACTTTTAAAGCCTGATAACGCTAAATAGTTTGACCATCTTCGTTATAACGGAAGTCAGCAGGCACTTCTGGATTAGGCTGTTGCGGCTGTGGAATGCCTGGTGTGACCACATTAAGCTGATAGACATAGGCTAAAACTTGAGCCACAGCAACAAATAAACCCTCTGGAATTTCTTCATTTATTTCGCTAGTAAAATATAGTGCCCGAGCTAACAGTGGCATACGTAACATTTGTACACTTTCTGTTTGTGCTAATTCGCGTATCCGCGCCGCTATTTCACCTTGTCCCTTGGCTAAAACAATGGGGGCGCCAGAGCCTGTTTGGTCATACACCAAGGCCACAGAAAAATGTTGTGGGTTAGTAATCACCACGTCGGCGTTGGTAACCTCATCTAACATTCTACCCATCGCCATTTCGCGCTGTCGCTGGCGCACCTGAGCCTTTACTTCCGGACGACCCTCCATCTCTTTCATTTCATCTTTAATGTCTTGCATCGACATTTTTAATTTCTCAGTATGGCTGTAAATCTGATAAGGCACATCAATTGCAGCAATGATCATCAACGACAAACAAATATAAAAAAAGGCCCATAGCAATAGTGTTCCTCCTTCTTGCATTGCCACCTCCAAAGGCATCTGACCCAAGGCTAAGAGGTGATCAATTTGTGAAACAACGACTAGATAACCTATTCCAGCCACCAAAATAAATTTAACTAATGCCTTCACTAGTTCCATAAGGGCCTGTGTGCCAAGCATCCGCTTTAGCCCTGTTAGTGGGTTGAGCTTATTAGCTTTAAAACCAAGTGCTTTGGTAGAAAACAGCCAACCACCGATCAATGCAGGGGTAATGAGCGCTAATACTAAGGTGAGCAACAAAAAAGGCATAACTGATAAAATGCCTGTCACTAGTGTAGATAACAACACACTGGGTAAATACTGGGTGTCCATCAACAATTCTCGCTCAATGGTCAAAGAAGATTTCAGCATAAGCGAAATATCATCCACAATGGCACCACCTGTCATAAGCAAAAAGGCTGAGCCCAACACCATCATAATAGCCATGGACAGCTCCTTTGAGCGCGGCACCTGACCATCTTCGCGGGATTTCTCAAGCTTTTTGGCCGTAGGTTGTTCTGTCTTTTCCTGGGAACTGTCTTCAGACATGACTAAGCCACACCTAATAACAGTCGTATTTGCTGAAACGCTTCAAACCATAGGCTTTGGACATTACCCATAAAACTAGGTAACAACACGATTAAAACCCCAATGCCCATTAATAAGGTTAAAGGGAAACCAACAGCAAATACATTTAAGCTGGGTGCAGCCCTAGAAACGACGCCCATGGCACTGTTGGCAAGCAATAAAACAACCATTGCTGGCAGCGCAATCATAGCTGCACCAGTAAACAGTAATGCAGACCACTGCAATAGATCCCATACCATTGCCATTTCTAATTGAGGCTCGCCAATGGGCCATAAGCGAAAACTATCCAGCAATAACTCTAAAAGAATGAGGTGCCCACCAATAGAGACAAAAACTAAGGTGGCTAGAACGACTAAAAACTGAGATATAACAGGGGTTTGCACACCACTATTGGGATCTACCATCATGGCAAAACCCAAACCCATAGATAACGAAATAAACTCACCAGCAGCGCTCACTGCAGCAAATACAATTTGCAATATCAGCCCCATCATTACCCCAATGACGACCTGCTCTAAAAACAACACAAGGCCTGCACCAGACAGAACATCTACGATGGGCCAATCATGTAATGGGTAAATAAGAATAGTAAGGACCATGGCCAAGCTTACACGCAACCTTGTGTTTACACTCATAGATGAAAATATAGGCGTAGCAATAAGGCACGCGCTTATGCGTGTCATGGGCCACAAAAAAGTGTAGAGCAACGCAAGTACATCATCCCAAACAGCAAACATAACTAACCAATAATTCCAGGAATACGTTCAATCAAACGCGAAGCAAAGTCAGTCAGCACTGTAATCTGCCATGATCCAAACAGATACAACACTAACACTAGGGCTACCAGCTTAGGAATGAAGCTTAAGGTCATTTCGTTAATCGATGTTGCTGCTTGCACAATACCAATAAGCAAGCCGACTACTAGCGCCACTAACAACATAGGGCCTGCAATAGTTGCAGTAACCAACAACGCCTCTCGGCCAATATCTAATACAGTACCTTGGTCCATCATCACACTCCGTGTCAGGTATAAAAACTGCCCGCTAAGGTACCTAATACTAAAGCCCAGCCGTCTATCAAAACAAACATCATAATTTTAAACGGCAGTGAAATCATCATTGGCGATAACATCATCATACCCATAGACATCAGCACACTGGCAACCACTAGGTCGATCACCACAAACGGCACAAACAATAAAAACCCAATCTGAAACGCAGTTTTTAATTCACTGGCTAGAAACGCTGGTATCAGCAATTGCATAGGTACACTTTCTGGACCATCAAGTTCTTGTTGGCCTGAAATTTGAGCAAAAAGCTCAATATCAGATTCACGAGTTTGTTTCAGCATAAACGCTCTCAAGGGCTGCTGAGCAACTTCAAAAGCCTGCGTGAAATCAGCCTGATCATTGAGGTAAGGTTGAATTGCTTGATCATTTATTTGGGTAAATACAGGGGCCATAATAAACAGTGTCAAAAATAACGCCAACCCCAACAAAACTTGGTTAGGTGGGGTTTGGTTAGTGCCTAAAGCCTGACGTAATATCGACAAAACAATAATAATGCGGGCAAACGACGTCATCATCAATAATAGCGCTGGCAGCATCGTTAGTAACGACATCAAGGCTAAAATTTGCAGCGTTAGGCTATATTCTTGCTGACCGTCTGCATTGGTTTCAACAACCACACCTGTTAAAAAGTTATCAGCGGCACTAGCCTCAGGTGCATTAGCCATTAATAACATCATACTGACTAATGGCAGCCAACTTATTGCACGTGCCATTCTCATAGTGTGTCCTTATTTTTTTCAACGCGGGCATATCGTCCTAGTAGTTGAGAAAACTGTTTCGATAGCCGTGGCTGCGCACCAACTGCAGAAGCCTCTTTTTGGCCTTCTGGAGAAGGTGGCAAGTCTTGAGCATCCAGCTCTGTCAACAAGCGAATATTATGCGCCGTAACACCTAAAAGAAGACACTTACCATCGACTTCTACAAGGAGTAATTTATCTCGGCTACCTAACGCCATGGCCTCTACAAACCGAAGCCTGCGGCCCCCTTGAGGTCGTCGCTGCATAAACCATCGCGCAGCAAACACCAGGGTCAGCAAAATAGCTAGTACTAATAATAAGCTACCGATAGACTGCAACAATAATTGGGTATCACCTAACATAAAAACCTTAAATTTTGCGAATACGATTAGCGGCGTCAAGTACTTCGGTCAGGCGTATGCCATAACGCTCATTCACCACAACCACTTCACCTTTGGCAATCACCAGGTCATTCACACACACATCAATAGGTTCTCCAGCTAAGCGATCAAACTCAACCACACTCCCCTTACTTAAACGTAATAAATCTTTAATTTTTAGTGAGCACCTACCCACTTCTGCAGACAACACAATAGGAATATCTTGTAATATATCTAGATCTAGTTCGTCCTCAAAAGTGGACACGGCTACTGGGGTAAACTCTTCTTCGCTCACAGGAATTTCCTTTGTTGCTCTAGTGTTACAGAAACCATAGTCTTAACTCTCTTGTTCATAATTATCTACCGCTTCTTTACTAATAACCTTCACTGAGGCATGGCTATTAGAGCTTCCATATATGCCACTAAATAGGGAAGTACCTTGAGATTTAATCTCAACATTTTCTGGCATTTTAATCGGAATAACGTCACCCACTTGCAGGTTTCGCAGTTCTAGCAAGCTAATTTTAGGGTTAGCAAGGTCAGACTTTATATCTAAGTAAACGTCCCCTATAGCTTGCTTCAGGGCGTTATTCCAAACCCGCTCAGCTTCGACATTACTTTTACCAACCCCCTGATTAAGCAACTGTTCACGGATAGGTTTCATGGATGCATAGGGGTAGACTATTTGTAAAGTCCCAACAACACCATGAGTCATGGTAATGGTTATTTTTTTGATAATAACCAATTCATTGTCGTCTACAATGCTGATAAATTGTGGGTTAACTTCCGAGTTAAGAAATTTAAAAGATACCGGAAAAACGGGCTCCCAAGCGGTTCTCATGTCTTCAAGCACAAAGTCTAGAATCCTGTCGACCACACGAAGCTCTGTAGGTGTGAAATCCCGAATGCCTGATTCACTTGCTTGAGAACCTGAACCACCAAAAAAACCATCCAGTGAGTTAAAGATCAATGGTGGATCAATAATAACCAACACTGACCCAGGTAGAGACGTCATTGTGACAACATTTAACGAAACAGGCGCTTTAAGCCCTGACATATAGGAGGAAAACTGCTCTGCAACAACGGTTTGTGATTCAACTTTAGGCTGGTAACGTAGCAATTTTTCTAAGCTAACACGCAACGAACGCCGGAGCCGTTGACTGATCAGGTCCAGGGCCCCTAAGTGCGATGCCAAAGGGCTATCTCCGCCGGAAATGTCATAGTTTTCGGCTAAACCGTTTAAGTTATACGCTTCACCCTCATTACTTTTATCCCTTTTAACTAAAGCAAGAATCTCTTCTTCTGAGAGCAGTTCTTTATCACTCATTCTACCCAAACTCCTAGTTTACTGAATTAAAAACTCAGTAAAGAATACTTCTTCAACACCAGCAATGTTTCCAACTTGGATTAACACTTGGTTCATACGCTTTTTAATCATGTCAGCAACTTTTTGCTTATCGGCGGTAGTCATTAACTGATCTTTGGAATACGTTGACACTTCTAAAATAATCGCTGAGCGAACTGCAAGCTCATGGGTGTATACGTTAGTGACAGTATCTGGATCATCGTTTGTCATAAAACCCAAACTAAACTGAAAAAACTGCCTACTACCCATTAAATTAACCGTAAACTTACGTTCCATTTCACTGTATATTTGGCTAACATCAGCTTCGTTATCATCGTTTTCCTCTTCAACTTCTAGAGTGACCACGTTACCATTTTCGTCAAATTGCACAGGCCTTTCATCAAAAAAACCGGTTAAAAATAACGTTCCACCTATACTGACGGCAATAACCAAGATACCAATTAAAGCCAATAACAAAATTTTAGCTAAACCGCCTTTCTTTTTTTCTTCATCTGCGCCTACTTCTTCTTCATCCGCCATGCGTGGCCCTCCTTGTTAAATTTTTAGAGTTTAAGCCTCTGAACTATCCAATGCTTTCTGCCTAAGCAAAGGTATCTACATCACCATCATGGTTACTGTTATTACTCAACTTAGTGCTTGGTATTTCTTCTGTATTAGTATTTTTCACTGTTTCGGTCAATTGCCAATCTGGCTCCTCACCGCGGGTTTGTTGCTGGCCTTGGCTATCATGACCTACAGATACACCAGCTAATTGTAAGCCACTGGTTTCTAGCTGTTCTCTAAGTCGGGGTAAGCTTGATTCAAGCAATTCACGTACTCCAGCATTACCACTAAGAAGTTGCGTTTGTAACACCCCATCTTCCATTATTAAATTAATACTCACCTGTCCCAGGCGTGCTGGATTAAGAGATAAATTTGCCTGCCAGCGCCCTTCTTTAACCATTCGTTGTAGCTGCTGGCCCAATTGGTCTTGCACTTGGCGGGCCGCCGTTTGAGCTGGGCCATCACCTTGCATAAGGCTGGTAAAGCGCTGGCTTAAATCTATGACAGAGGCGTCTGAACTGGTTGCTGTACCCAAGCTAGATGGACCGTGAGTCAATGATGCTGCCGCCTTAAAGTTAGCCCCTGTGTAACTAGCTAGAGTCTGTGCTTCCAGAAGATTTGTAGTGCTATTGGCTGCTAAAGAGACGCCTGTAAACTGATCTAATTTTTGGACCAATAGAGGCGTAAGGGTAATTCCTGCCAATGTTGCGGCAGCATTAGGAGCAGCAGAAGAAGCTGCGGTTAACTGGCTCGCTGGCACTCCGGATGCTTTGGCCTTAGTGAGCATAATATTAAGGGTATTCGCTAACGCCATTTTCTTATCAGCCATTTGGTTGACAGCACGTGCTTCACGCTGCTGCAAAAATGATTGTGTAGCTATTTGCTGGCCACGCACCATAAGGACATCTGCATCAGTAAGCGATCCTGATTCTGTGCCCTGAATAACTAACTTTGCTACAGCTGGGTCTATGCCCAACTGAACAGCTAACCCCTGCAACTGTTGGCCAGAAAAATTCATCTTGTTGTTCGTAGAGCGAGTTGAAGCGACCGCAACGGAGCCTTGAGCCATGTCTACCAAGGGTTGTAATTGAGTAATAAAGCTCAAGTCATCTATTTGCGAGTGCTGCTGTAATGAAAGCGTATCCAGTAATTGTTGCGAAGACTGCGCCTGTTGTCGCCTAGAGATGGCATCAGTCGGCAAATTATTGCCACTTGCCTGGCCATTGCCGTCTAATTCTTTCACTTGACCCGTGCTCACTTGATCACTCAAAAGCTGATCAAACACGCCATGGGTAGCGGTGGGCTTAGGGGCTGAGTTAATCCCTGACCCCGCTTTATTGGCCACTTTTAGTAAATTTAACGTATCTATTTGAACCATAATAATCAGTCTAACTAGTGTCAGTTAATCGTCAGAATAGACATCATCAGCTATTCTTTAACTTCTTTTCATAACTCTATGCAAGAATCACTCCAAAACAACTAAGTTAACGACGAGTATATATTTGGGTAGCGACGGCATCCATTTGCTTAGCATCTAGCACGTTTATTGCGGCTGATTTTGCTATTTTCGCTTGTTCTGTCAGCATTTCGCTCATTCGAGACTTTTGCAATTTTAATAGAGTTTGGGCCTGAGCTTGCTGCAGTTTGTCCTGTAACCCTTGTCGCTGGGCCAATTGATCCACTTCCATTTGCATTAACTGTTGTAAAAACTGACGGGTTCGTACCAACTTTTCAGTACTGCTGGCACCTTGCTGCAGGCTGATCAAGTCGTGTTGATAGTCTTGTTGATATTGACGCACCTTCAGTACTGAAGCGTCAATAGTGTCAATAGTTTGCCTAACTTGCTGCTCTCTTTTGAGAGCTAGTTGGTATTGTTGCTGTTGTATTTTACCCAAACTGGTAAATCGATCCATTTTGCTGATAGCCATAATGCTAGTCCACTTTTAGTTGTCGACTCGGCATTAACGTGTCGTTAAGGCAGGGCCTGCAGGGTTTCCGTTTTTTGGAATTCATGCTTTGGCGGCTGAGCAAGGAGCTGTAAATGATCCAAGCTTGTGGCCATATCACATGAGTCATGCATCCCTTGTTGCAAGAATCGGTCCATATCTAACTTTTTATCTAAAGCGTGGTCTAAAAGAATATTTTTTCCAGCCTGGTAAGCACCCACAGTAATTAAATCTTTATTATCAGCGTAGCTACTTAACCACTGCCGTAACTGTTTACCTTCATTTTTTTGACTTAGGCTTTGAAGTGCAGGAGCCAACCGACTAATAGACTGATTAATATCGATAGCGGGGTAATGACCAGTGCCTGCTAGCTCTCGGCTCAGAACAATATGCCCGTCTAATACAGATCGAGCAGCATCTACTACAGGGTCTAGTTGATCATCCCCTTCTGCCAAGACTGTATAAAAAGCCGTAATAGACCCTTGGCTATCTTCGTGCCCATTACCTGCGCGCTCCATAAGGTTTGGAATTAAAGTAAACACGGAGGGTGGATAACCTTTGCTTGTGGGCGGTTCACCAATGGCCAAACCAATCTCACGCTGCGCTTGAGCCACGCGGGAAATAGAATCCATCAATAACAGAACAGATTTACCTTGATCTCTAAAAAATTCTGCAATGGTGGTGGCTAGCCTCGCTGCATGTAACCGCGTTACTGGAGACGTATCACCAGGGGCTGCTACAACCACAGAGCGTGCCAGCCCCTCTTCGCCCAAGGAATCAAGCACAAACTCTTGAACTTCTCGACCACGCTCGCCTATAAGGCCAATGATAATAACTTCGGCTTGAGTAAAGCGTGTCATCATGCCCATAAGCACACTTTTACCCACACCTGAACCTGCCATCAAACCTAATCTTTGGCCACAGCCTACAGTGAGAAGAGCATTAATACTTCGCACACCAACGTCTAAAGCTTGGTCGATAGGCCGGCGCTTCAGCGGGTTAATAGATTGGCCAAGAATACTACGGTATTCTTCAGCCAAGATGGCTGGACCACCATCTAGTGGCTGGCCCATGCCATCTAACACCCGGCCTAGCATAGACCGGCTCATGGCGGTGTTTTGTGACTTTAATTGAGGTTTAACTTTAAACCCTGCGGCAATCCCTTGCACCCTTCCAAAGGGCATTAACAACAGCTTCCCGTCACCAAAACCAACCACTTCTGCCATCAGTATGGCACCGTCGGGGCTTATAATATCGCAATAGGACCCTACAGGTGCATTAACGCCGCTGGCCTCCAAAGTTAACCCAAGCACACGCGTCAATTCCCCGTGTGGTTGCGCTTGCTGAAGCTTCACTTGCCCAAGGCTTTGAACTAACCTATCAGATAAACTAGTCATCTTCAGCGGCTTTTTTATGCTGTTCAGGGGTGTGGGCCTGTTGCTGTTCGTTTAAGGACTGCGCCACAGGGCCGTGAAGCTCTTGCAACTGAGGCTCTGGATTTTGCGCTGGCTCAATCATTTGCATGGGGTCAATAAAATGATCATCTACAAAGCCAAACACTTGTTGGGATATCTGTGCTAACCGGTCTTCTATTAGGTCTTCCACCCAACTCCCCGCATGCTCTATTTTAATACTTCCCAAAGAAATATCATGGCTTGGCTTTAATACCACCTGATCTGGTAACCCATGGTGGTGCTGCAAACGCTCAAAGTCGAGCGAACTCACTTGTACTTGAATCACAGACCGAGTGGTTTGAAGCTGTTGCATGCTCAGCATAATTAAACGTTCAATAGTACTTGAGGATAAACTTAGCTCGCCACGCACTAGTTCCTTAGCTAAGTGCACAGCCAAAGTTTGCATGGGTTGCAGCAACTCATCAGACAATGTGTCAGCCACCTGGTTTAGATGGCTTACAGCCTTTTGTATATCGTGGTTACGTTGTTCCTCAAAAGCCTGAACCTGCTGTTGCCCCGCTTCAATGCCTTTAGCTTTACCTTCAGACTGACCCAAAGTAAACCCTTGGTCATAACCTTGCTGATAACTGGCTTCATAAGCTTGCGTTTGGCTGGGGCTAATCTCTGGTGACGCCATAACTTCATTAGCGTCATCTTCTTTAGCTCCATCTGCATAAGCTCCAACTTCATCAGCATTACCTTGATCCTTAAGGCCCTTATTCATATTCATCTCTTCATCAGCAGTAACAGCCATATCACCCTTTTCTGGGGTTGGGTTAAAGGCCTGCCAATCTTCATTTTTTACCTGAGTTTTCCTCACAAGAGCCATTTTATCCGGATAAAAATCAACTTTTGATTCAGCTTGAGTGTCCGACGGCATAGACATAAAAGGTTTAAAATAAGCGCCATCACCGGCTATAGGTAACTTCCAGGTTTGGTACTTACCAGCAAGTTCGTGTTTAACTACCTTGTCAGACAAAATCAGCTCCATTGCCTAACATCACTTCTCCAGCATCTGACAACCGTCGCGCTATAAGAAGAATCTCTTTTTGGGCTTTTTCCACGTCACTAACGCGCACTGGGCCACTAGCGTCCATATCGTCTAAGAAGAGCTCTCCACCGCGGCTGGACATATTCTCCACAAACGCATTTTTAACTGCATCATCTGTCCCTTTTAAAGCAACCATCAGCTTTTCTGTTTCTATATTACGAATAAGGGTTTGAATGCTACGAGCATCCAGGGATTGAAGGTTAGCAAAGATAAACATATTATCCTTTATACGGCCTGTGAGCGCTTCATCCTTATCCATAAGGCTACTCATGATCTGGCTTTCCATTTCAGACTTCGCAAAGTTTAGAATACTAGCCGCTCGGGAGACCCCACCTATATCAGTGGACTGTAGTGAAGAGTCGGTGTCGAATTGCTTCTGCATAATAACCTCAAGCTCTTCTAGCGCTTCTGGATTGATGGTCTCTAAGTTAGCTATTCGCATAATAATTTCTGAGGGTAAATCTTTTGGAAAATGACGCAATACATCCGCAGCTAACTCATGCTCTAAAAGGGATACAACAATAGCAATTATTTGTGGATGCTCACTTCGAATCATGTCAGCAATAGAACGAGCATCCATCCAATTAAGAATATCTAACCCACGGCCTGCCCGAGATGGAATGATACGATTAAGCACACTAGATGCCTTGCCGTCACCTAACGCTTTTGTAAGCACGCGTTGGACATAATCACTGGTGCCCATAGACAAGTTAGTTTGATTTTTCATAATTAAAACAAATGCATCCAGCACCATATCTACAGTAGTTTGTGAAACGTTGTTCACAGACACCATCGCTGCTCCTAAATTTTGCACCTCACGTGGTGGTAGGTGCGCAATCACATCCGCAGCTTCTTCCTCCCCCAAAACCATCATAAAAATGGCAGTTTTTTGGATATTGTTCAATGCGTCAAACTCTTTGCTGTCTGCTACGCTCATAGTGGGTTCTTTAGGTGCTGTTGGTGTTTTTTTTCCAGCTGGCATATTGCTTTCTCGTTTCTAAAATATCTATTCCGATAATTGGGTCTAAACTCAAGCCTCTGATTTAACCCAATTTAAAATAACACCAGCCACACGCTTCGAATCCTCTTTAACTAACGTGCGCATTAACGCTGCTTTATCGTCATAACTATTGGCCAGATCCAACATCTCTGGAGATACAGAAAATTGGGCAGAGTTCTGTAATTTGGTATTGCTGGACTCTATACTTTCTTCTTCGTTTTGTTGGGTTTTTTGCAGAGTGTTCGAACCCTTGCCCGGCCCTGAACTGGCAACAACTGCATTTGAGACACCCGGTTCACCCAAGGCTTTATTCCCTACTAGATTTTTAATTGCCGGCCTAAGAACGAGTAAGATAAACACTAAAGCCAGTAGTGATAATAATATTTTACCTACCAAATTTTGCAACCACACTTGCTCCCACATTGGCGCTGCTGGAACTTGCTCCTCCACCTGAAAAGCCATTCCCAGTACCGTAACATTGTCCCCTCGCAGGGTGTCAAAACCCACTGCAGTTTTAACCAAATTTTCAAAGCGCTGAATCTTCTCTTCTGTTATAGGCTGACGTTCCTGTTCGCCTTGATCGTTTATAGTGAAGGGTTCGTCAATAACTACGGATATGCTCAAACGCTTTAACTCTCCAGCAGCAAGCTTAGTATGCTGGATAGTGCGATCAATTTCGTAGTTACGCGTGCGGTTCAGGTCTCCTGAAGACCCCGTAATGTTTACATCGCTTTGCGTCTTTAGGCTTGTCTGGTTTTGGTTTTCTTTCATTACCGGGTCTGCCGGCGCTTCGTTAGATAAACTTCCAGGTACACCCAGCCCCGAGACATCAACCTTTTGACTTCCACCTTGAGAGAGCTGTTCACTGCGTATGGCTATTGTGTCAGGGTTAAAGTTTTCTTGGGTTATTTCCTGCACCGTAAAGTCCATGTCGGCATTCACTTCTGCCCGCAATTTATTGACACCGACCAAGGGGGTTAACAATGATTGAATACGCTGTTGGTACATTTTTTCTAGTTTATTCCGGTAGCTTAGCTGCTTATCACTCATGCCCAAACCACTTGAGTCTTCATCATTTGCCAATAAATTACCAAATTGATCCACTACAGAGACATTTTGAGCTTCTAAATAGGGCACACTAGAGGCCACCATATGCACCACAGCCTGCGCCTGCGCATCTGATAAACGGCGCCCTTGAGACAGCGTTAAAATCACAGATGCTGTGGGTTCAACACGGTTACGCACAAACACAGACTGCTTGGGCACTGCTAGATGCACTCTGGCTGCCTGCACCGCTTGAATGCTGCTAATTGAATGTGCTAATTCCTCTTCAATGGCTAATTGATAGCGCTTTTGTTCAATAAACTGACTAGTTCCCATGGATTGCTGGTCGCGGATCATGGCAAATCCGTCTGTCGACGTTGCGGGAATACCTTGGCTAGCTAGCACCATTTTAGCCTGATGATACATGTCATTAGGCACACTCACAGAGCCCGTTGCAGCATCAATTTCTACTGCCATGCCAGATTTTTGTAGGCTTTCAAAAGCAGCAGCCTGATCTACGCCACTCATACCAGGAAATAATGGCCGATAACTAGCTTTATTTAATGCCATATACACCATTACCATGACTAACAAAGCAAATACCGTAACCGCTAATGGTAAGGTACGTCGCACAGCCGGTTGTGCCAAAAACTCCGCCCACATACCTTGGGGCACAGATTGCTGGGGGATAACTTCACCTGGAGGTAATGCCGCTTGAGTCATTGTCGTCTCTGCCATGGGGTAATCCTAAAACTTTTTGGTATAATGTTTTGTGTGAGTAAGAGAGCCTAAACCGGCATCTTCATAATGTCTTGATAAGCAGACAGCACTTTGTTTCTCACCTGCAACGTGGCCTGATAAGCCATAGACGATTTTTGCATACTCAACATAACGTCCGCTAAAGGAATATCTGCTCCACGGTCATAAGCTTCGGCCATATGTTTTGCTGTCATTTGAGTTTCATTGACAGACTTAAGGCTAGAAGAGAGTGCATCACCAAAACTAGAAGCCCCTTCAGCTTGGTTTACGCCACCACTACTGGGTAACTGAGCCTGAGATTGGCTGGCCATGATGCGCATCTGGTTAATCATACCCTGCATTGCGTTCGTGCTATTTATTGTCATGTTTTTTAGTCTCTAACCAGGTATGGCGATACCAAGATCTTTCATCTTAGCTAGCCTATAACGTAAAGTTCGCGGGCTAATACCCAATTCAAGAGCAGCCTCTTTGCGGCTGCCATTAAGGCGGCCTAACGTTGTCACAATCATTTTTTGTTCACTGTCACGTGCGACTTCAGACAAACCACGATTTTGCGAATCTGGCCCAACATAGCCACCGTCCGTGCCCGTTGCTTGGTAAGCCTGGCACAGTTCTTGTGCCATCGGTGGCTCAACGACCTTAGGCAATGAATTGACATTTTTCACCAGCCCAACGCTTGGCATTTGTTCCATAAAGTCATCTAGGCCTCCATCGACCAACAAATGCTCTAGCCCTATTGCCCCACCTACTGCCAGCACTAAGGCGCGCTGAACGACGTTTTCTAGCTCGCGCACATTACCAGGCCAAGAATAAGACTGCAAAAACCCCAAAGCGGCCGAATCAAACTGAGCATTAACCGCGGCAGCCCCCATGCTGCTGCGATAACGCTGTAATAAAAATTGAGCAATTGGCAAAATATCCTGCGCCCGGTCTCGAAGCGGTAATAACTTAAGGGGGAATACGTTTAGGCGGTAATAGAGGTCTTCTCTAAATCGCTTTTCTAGAACTTCTTTTTGCAGGTTGCGGTTGGTTGCAGCAATAATGCGAGTATCTAATTTAATAACCTCAGTGCCACCCAAACGTTTAAGTTCTTTTTCTTGCACCACTCGCAATAACTTGGCCTGCAAAGAGAATGGCAGCTCACCTACTTCGTCTAAAAACAAAGTGCCGCCTTGAGCCTGCTCAAATAACCCTAAATAACGCTGATGAGCGCCGGTAAAGGAACCTTTTTCATGGCCAAAAAGCATATCTTCTAACATCGTCTCTGGGATGGATGCGCAGTTAACAGCCACAAACTCACCTGCAGACCTAGGTGATGCTTGGTGAATATGTTTGGCTAATACTTCCTTTCCAGCACCAGACTCACCACCGATCAGTATGGTAACGTCAGTTTTTGCAACCCGTTCTGACAGTGCTAAAAGCTGTTGGCTACGAATGTCCCGGCAAATAAAACCATCCGGCTTGCGCGCTAACAAATGGCGTAAATAACGCTTAAAATGACCCGGCTCAATAGGCAGTGTTAATACGTTTTTAGCGCCTAGGACCATCGCTGTTACAGCAGTATGCACATCGCTCGAGTCTACTAATACCAATACATCAGCACGATGAAGGGACTCTGCTAATTGCTTAAATACAGCCGCCAAAGGTACTTGCAAATTGGTAGCGTTAACCACCAGTAACTCAATCTGACTGCGGCTAAAAAATACCCTTAGCTCATTCAAATCGTGTGCTGGCAGCACCCCCATGCCAGCACTGCTGGCCATTTCGGCAAGCATATCTAGGCCTGTGTCTTGGCTGTCTAGTATTGCAACTGTTGCGTTGGTATTGGCCATCATTGAATCCACTTGTGGTTTGCCCAAGGGCGTAAAAACTCTACACAAGCTGAAATGCAATTTTAATGCCACAAAGGAATAAATGATTTAACTAATTGTTTTTTAATGATTTTTATTGGTAACGTGAGGCTGGCATTAAAAAATAGACGGTATTACGTCAATATTAACGAGGGGCTTATAGCTGGTATTTCTTAATTTTTTCAATCAATGTCGTACGTCTGACACACAATAAGTCTGCCGCTTTACTGACATTACCTAAGGTTGCATCGAGTGCTTTTTGGATGAGCTGAGTTTCTACCGCAATGAGTTGCTGCTTAAGGTCACACCCTTGGCTAATGTCGATGCCTGATACCAACACATCGGCCAATTGCTGGGTATTAGTAGGCTGTTTATCAACCACTAGGGGCGCAAACAAACTGGGTGGGGTAGCCACTTGGGGAAGCAACACTAATTCAGTTTGAGCCTCCTCTGCCATCATTTCTGAAAGCAATTTGGGCGAACTGGGTTTGAGGTGTTGCATGGTGATTTTTTTGCCTGGGTACAAAATACTCATGCGTTCAACTAAATTGCGCAGCTCTCGACAATTGCCTTTCCATTCACGCTGCAGAAGTTCATGTGCTGCATCCGTTGAAAGAGAAACTGGTGAATCAGCACCAAAACTTAGGCCTTTGGCAAAGAAATCCCATAGCAATAAAATATCATCACCGCGATCTCGCAATGGCGGCACCTGAATAGGAAACACATTAAGCCGGTAGTAAAGGTCTTCACGAAAGCCACCAGAAACCACTTTTTCAGATAAATTTTGATGGGTCGCTGCAATGATGCGAACATTAATAGCACGTGGCTTTTCACTACCGACTCTATCAATCACTTGCTCTTGAAGTACACGTAACAACTTTACCTGCATGTTTAAAGGCATTTCGCCAATTTCATCCAGTAGTAAAGTGCCCTTGTCAGCAAGTTCAAAGCGGCCTCTTTTAGTACTAGAGGCACCAGAGAATGCACCTTTCTCATGGCCAAATAACTCACTTTCAAGTAGTTCTGCAGGGATTGCACCACAGTTCACAGGCACGTATGAGTATTCACAACGGTCAGATTCTTGATGCAAGGCCTTAGCAACAAGCTCTTTACCTGTGCCAGATTCACCAAGAATTAGCACAGAGGCGCTAGACTTGGCAACCTGCTGAATCAGTCGCTTAACCTGCTGCATAGGCACTGAGTTGCCTAATAATAAAGCATCGATATTTAGCATAAATCAGGTTCTTTTGGCTGGGATTTTCAAAATACCGACGTATTAGATCAAATGCAAGTGAAATTCTGAATTACTTTCAACCACTTATAGTTAATGCCTAATGAACCGCTATGCTAAGTAAATATTAATTAACACCTCGGATATAGTGCTTATCTAAAGGAATTTGCCCCCAAGACTCTCGGATATCCTTTAACATGGCTTGGGTATTTCGGATGGTCTCAATGTCATTTTTTAACCCAGCAACAAACAGCTCTTGAACCATATACACATACAATGAATCTAAGTTGTTAGCCAACTCACTACCGGCCTCTATATCCAAGCAATCACGCATACCGTTGATAATAGAAATAGCCCGGCTGCTTTGTTTGCTGCGCAGTGAAATGTTATTTTGCTGAATAGCGCCGATCGTTATGCTCATAGCTTCAATGGCCCCGTCAAATAACATCAATATCAGTTGGTGGGGTGACGCATACATTGATTGGGTATCATTCTTAATACGTCCGTATTGGGCCAAAGCTTTATTAGCGT
>Ga0209815_1000487_pt1 | contig 29209 bp, 24 predicted proteins | sample CoawatmetaG00DNA_FD_187507 | JGI IMG/M metagenome (GOLD analysis project Ga0209815, IMG submission 187507) | Marine microbial communities from the West Antarctic Peninsula - Coastal water metaG002-DNA (SPAdes) (version 2) | ecosystem: Environmental > Aquatic > Marine > Coastal ...
GTATTGTGCCGACTGGATGAGATCCCTCCACTGTGGTCGGGATGACAAGGTGGGTGGGGTCGGGATGGCACCCAAGCCTGTCATCCTGAGCGAAGCCGAAGGACCTCCTACAGAATGGCACCCAAGCCTGTCATCCTGAGCGAAGCCGAAGGACCTCCTACAGGGTGGGTGCGGTCGGAATGACAGGGTGGGCAGGCTCGCGTCGTACTATTGCCTTTATAACAATAAAGATACCCATATCCCTGCATTTATCTCGGCCATAAACAAAGCGACAATACACTGGCTTGAAATGACTCCTACGCGCCTGCGCCTAGCGAATAATAAAAATAACATTAGGTTAAAGATGAAACCCAACCGGTTTCAGCCTAGGAGAAACAAATGCCCGGCAGCAGCAGCCCGACAATCAAAATTTTAACCAGAATCTCAAACATCGAAGCCTCAGAGGCTAAAGCCGTCTTCAGCTCATTTTTGTTTGTCGTGGTATTGATGTCAGCCTATTACATTCTGCGGCCAGTGCGAGACGCCATGGCCAGCGACTGGACCGATGCAGAAGTGAGCTGGCTGTGGACACTTAACTTTTTTATCAGTACTGCGGTGGTGGCGGTCTACGGCATAGCGGTGTCACGGTTTCGCTTCCGTATTTTGGTGCCGGCGATGTACGCTATTTTTGCCCTAACCTTTGTGGTCTTTTATCTACTGGCATCCAATTCTGTGGATCGCACATTAATCGATAAAGCCTTCTATGTCTGGGTCAGCGTGTTTAGCCTGTTCCATATTTCAGTGTTCTGGAGCTTTATGTCAGACCTGTTCAGCAAAGAACAGGCCGGTAGGCTATTTAGTATTATCGCCGCAGGTGCCAGTGTTGGTGGTCTTATTGGTCCCTCCATACCCTCGTTTTTCTCGGCCTCTCTGGGTACCGACAATCTTATGCTGATTGCCAGTCTAATGCTGCTGATTCCAATCCCGATTATCTTTTATTTGCAGTCGCTGAAATCGTCTGAGCTCGGTAATCAAGAGTTAGATGCAACCCCTCCTGCCGGAGCCATTGGCGGCAATCCTTTCGCCGGTTTCAAAATGTTTTTCTCAAACCCTTACTTACTGGCCATAGGTCTGTTTATATTTCTCTATACAGGTATCAGCTCCTTTGTCTATTTTGAGCTAAAGAATTTACTCAGCGAACTGACTCGTCCAGAGCGCACCGCGGTGTGGGCGCAAATGGATCTGGCTGTCAATATCCTTTCCATCGCAACCGGCTTATTTGCCACTAGTCGCATTGTCAGTAAATTTGGTATGCCCACCACTATTGCGCTGGTGCCTGTCATGATCTGCATCGGCTTACTGGTGCTGGCGGTTTCTCCCTTCTTAGGAGCGGTTATAGCCTTACAGGTCATCCGCCGCGCCGGTAACTATGCTGTCACCAGACCGGCTCGGGAAATGTTATTTACCCGGGTTGATCGGGAGACCCGTTTTAAAGCTAAGCCGGTTATCGATATAGTCGCCTACCGTGGTGGTGATATGTTGATGGCCTGGTTGTTTACTGGACTGACACAGGGCCTGGGTTTGGGTTTGGCGGCTGTGGCTCTAGTGGGGGCCGGCATAGCCGCGCTCTGGTCACTGGTGGGTATCTATCTGGGGCGTTGGTTTGAACAGGATGAAAGTGATTCAGTAGACGAGGCAAAAGAAACAATCATTATGGCGTCTAAAAAAAGTCCAGTATAAAAGTCGCCGATTAAAAAATTATCAACAAGCGGTAATACCAGTTAATCGGTGTTAGGTTTAACAAACAAAAAAAGGTAGTGGATCAAAATCATGAAAAATTTCTCAATTATTACAACTTTGGCGGTTTTATTAGGCACTACATCTCTCGCTGTTGCAGGGGAAACTCAAGGCAGTCTGAAATATGTCGAGTTTAGTCAGATGGGCAATCCTGCTGAGGTATTAGAGGTTAAATACCATAGTGCTCAGGCGTTAAAAGCCGGTGAAGTGAGAGTGGGTGTATTGGCTGCGCCAATTAATCCATCAGACCTTCTTCAGATTGCTGGCAAGTACGGGGTCGATCCAGTGTTGCCCTCTAATCCCGGTAGTGAAGGTGTGGGTCGTGTATTGGAAGTGTCTCCAGAAGTGAAGCACTTGGTGGTTGGCCAGATGGTATTGCTTGCCAGCGGCAGCACTTGGCGCGATGAAATTGTCGCCCCAGCCGCAGGCTTTCTTCCCTTGCCTGATCTCGGCCCTGTGGGCCAAGAGGTGATTGAACAGTTGGCCATGTCAGCGGTTAACCCGCTGACGGCACTGCTGATGCTGAACAGCTTTACCGACCTTGAAGAGGGTCAGTGGATTGTTCAGAGCGCGGCTAATTCCGCTGTCGGTGGCTATGTTATTCAGCTGGCAAAGCAGCGTGGCATTAAGACAGTCAATGTTGTGCGCCGTGAAGGCCTGGCCGAAGATCTGATGGCCAAGGGTGCGGATGTCGTCTTGATCGATGGGCCTGATCTTGCGGCTCAGATTGCTCTGGCCACAGACAATGCGCCCATTGCTCTGGCACTGGACCCAGTGGGTGGTGAGACCTTTACGCGACTGGCGGACAGTCTTGGCTATGGCGGTACTCTGGTCACCTACGGTGTGCTCTCGGGCCAGCCCTCAAGCTTGAATACAGGCAAGATTATTTTCAATGACATTAGCATCCGTGGTTTTTGGCTTTATAAGTGGTACCAAACCGCTGATATGAAAACCAAGCAGGCGGCTTTCGGCCAGGTTATTCCTTTGGTCGCTCAGGGTATTTTAAAGGCCAATGTTGATTCGCGCTTTAGCGTTGATCAGATCAAGCAGGCTGTCACGCGAGCTGCTGAGCGCGGTAGAAACGGCAAGGTGTTGATTGTGCCCAATGCGCTCTAGTAGTTGTTATCAGACTTGAATAATAGAGTCTAAGCGTTGTTATAGGGATACTCAGTCATCTGGCTTAGTATCCCTTTTTTATTTGTTTTAGGAGAGCGGGTGGGAGCTTCTTTGGATTGAGTGCTTGAGCCTCAGCGGGTGGAAAAGTGCGCCACTAAAAAATCCACTGCGACCTTCACTTTCGGCATCAGGTACTGCTGCTTTTGATAGAGTAGATAAATGGCCAGGTCTGGGTTTTGGCTGACTCTCAATGTTGGCTCGATAAACAATTCTTGTAATTCACCACTGTCTAAATAGTCCTGCACTGACCACCTGGGTACCATGGTAATTCCCCGTCCGGCGACGGCCTGCTGACCCAACCATTTGCCATTATTAGAAATGGCTAGAGTCTGAGCTGATACATCTAGCCATTGGCCATCCAGCTCGCAGAGCCAAGGGCTGGGGCCAGCTGGCGTGCGAAAAAATAACCCCTGATGCTGTTTCAACTCAGTGGCTTGCACTGGTGTGCCCATAGTGGCTAAGTAGCTCGCCGCCGCCACAGGTATAAACTCGTTATCCATCAGCCGCACGGCCTGGACTCGCTCGTTAGGGGCATAGCCGCCGCGGATGGCAATATCTACATCGTCCCGTGACAATGTGGAGAGCTCGTCGCTGAGACTGATATCCAAAATAATCTCTGGGTAGAGGGTTTTAAATTCTTCTAAGAGGGGCAGCAGCAGGCGCTCGCCAAAACTGACCATAGCACTGATACGCAAAAATCCTCTGGGCTTAGCTTGGTAGCTGCGCACGGTTTCATCACTCTGTTCAAGTTGAGCGAGAATCTCCTGTACTTGGTTAAAGTACTGCTGACCGATCTCAGTCACCTGAACCACTCTGGTGCTGCGTTTTAGCAGGTTCGCGCCGAGACTTTTCTCAAGGTCGGCAATGCGTCTAGAGAGGGAGGAGGGCGGTACTGAAAAGGCTTCGGCGGCGCGGGTAAAGCTGCCGGTTTCTACAACCTTGGTGAAATAGCGCAGGGCTTTTAGTTGATCCATGGTGAGATATTCCTCTAGCGCTGGGGCTATTGTTGCCGAAAGGGCAGTCCTAAAGACAGTAGAATAACGCACTTCACCTTGGAAAATCGGATTAATAGATTAGCTGTAAATAGCCTATTCCAGCTTTTCTAAAGCCAGGGGCAGTATTCGCTCAACAAACTCAGCGTAGATGAGTTCTGAAGGGTGAAAGTTGTCAGACGCTAGTAAGCTAGGGTTTTCTAGTCCCTGCTCTGTGATATCGGTGATGTAAACAAAGGAAATGCCATTTGCTTCAGCGTAGTTCTGGGCAAAATTGTTATACAGTTCTAGCTCTGCGCTGATGGTCTCAGGGCCACTGCTTTGCCCCAGGCGAGTAAAAGCATAGTCGGGAATTGATAAAACAATTAATTTGCTGGCGTCGCCCCCGACAAATCTAATGGCGTAATTAACCAGTTCGACAAATTCTGTTTCATAGAGGCTGAAGGGGTTGTTTCTAAACTGGTTATTGACCCCAATAAGCAATGTTACCAGATCAAAATTCTCTGCCGGTGCCGCAGTGACAATCGCATCTTTCAAGTTACTTGTGCTCCAGCCAGCCTGGGCAATGATTTGTAACTCGATCTGATCTTGCTGGGCATACTCTATTTTTAGCGCCTCTTTTAACTGCATGGGAAAACTGCAGGAATCACAGACACTTTGACCAATGGTGTAGCTGTCGCCCAGGGCTAAAAGCTTAATAGTTTGAAGTGACTCACTCTCTTTAAAAAATTCCCAAATAAGTTCATATAGATTGAAGTCTTGACCAAATGAGATGCTATGCCCGGCATCGGCGACGATGAAATAGCGAACCTTTTGGCCCTCGATGCAGTCGCTGAAGGTATATTCCTCAACACTGTAGTCACCCCAGCTTTTAGCTTGGCTGGTGGGCACCATGTTGCAGTTGGCATTCGCCGCCCAATTCTCTGCACTGGATTGGGCAGAGATAAAGACAGTATCGGCAACGCCATTGCCACCATCGGCAGGAACCAATTCATCTTGGCCGCCATTGACTTGAAAAACCGATAGTGCCGATGGTGAAACAGTCTGCGCTATGGCTTCGCTTTGCTGACTGAGTAAAGGAGCGATTGCTTGGAATATGCCTGTCTCTTTGGCGATCTTATTCACCAGCCCGGCACCATTAGATACTCCGACCCCGTATATTCTGGTCAGATCAATTATGCCTGAAGGGTCAAAGCTATTGAGGATGAGGCTGACAAACTCCACATCGTCGGCGTTAGTTTCGCCGCTCACATTCCAGCGGTTTTCATAGCCATCTGGAAAAACACCAATAAACTCTCCAGTGTCGATTAAGTCTTTTAAACTAGGGTTATTGTCTAACCAATCTCTGCCATTGCCGCCAGCACCATGGAAGAAAAATAGGGTGGGGTATTGCTCTTCTGTGAGATTGTCTGGGTAGCGCAGGCGATAGGTCCGTTCTACAAGCGAACCATTGACTGTTTGAGTAATGGTTTTTTCTTCGTATAGAGATGTTTCTGGAACTGGAACTGGAACTTGTGCGTCTGGAGTTTGGGCTTCAGGCGTCACGGTGGTGGGTCCACTGCCGCTGCTGCCACCGCCGCAAGCGCTCAAGAGTAAAACACAGATCAAAATGACAAACTTCATAATGCGCTCCTTTTTAAAGCTCTTTCTTTTTACGCACTAGAGTGGTTTCAACATTGCCGTCTTCAAGGCGTTTATCAATTTCTTCCACTGAGAGATAATCCAAGTCCCAGTGGTTACAGATGTCATTTCTGTAACGGGTATGGTTTTTATCGGTAGAGTCTGATTTCTTCCGGTTGAAGTATTTGAGTAAACGATCGCTGATTGCCATGCTTTTTATACTACGGGCTTTGATAAGTGGATTGATTTGCTTGTTGCAGTCTCAGTTTCATCCCCGGTGTTATTTTACAGTGGTTTGTCGATGGCCTAGACTGATGTGATTAAAGCCTTCTTCGCCAATCCCAAGGATATCTATCGAATGAACAGCCAATTACCCTTTAGTGAAGTTGTGAAAATACGGTTCCGCGATCTAGATGCCCAAGGCCACCTCTATTTCGCAAACTACTTGGTTTATGGGGATGAAGTTCTTGGTGCTTACATGGAAGAGCTGGGTCTCAATATCATGGACCCACTTGTGGCACCCTGTTTGATCTTTACGGTGAATATTCGCTGTGACTATCTCAATGAGATAGGCGGTAATAGCGAGGTTAGGGTGGCTGTTGGCTATTCGCGGCTGGGCAACTCTAGTGCCGATGCGGAGTTTGAACTCTATAACAGTGGTGACGGGACGCTGTTGGCTAAAGGAGGATTGACTCAGGTATTTGTCGATCCGAAAACCCGCAAATCCATTTCTATTCCCGCATTCTATAAGACCAATATTCTAAAGCTACAGCCTAATCTGGTTGGTTAAGTCGCTTCGATCACAGGCTTCAATTTAATCGGTCGAGCTTTTCTGGCGCCAAGTCTAAAGGTTAAAAGGAACTGACATCCTTCCAGACACTGTCGGCGGTGTACTCTACAGAGACGACAAATTCATGTGCGGCCCAGTTTTCAATCATGCTCAATAGATAGCTGTCGTCGGTCTTCTTGTAGAGATGGTACTGCTGACCAACCCGAGGGACGAAGTTATAGGAGGATTTGTAGACAAGCTCATTTAGTGCGGCAAGACTTTTTATAGCCTCATACTCTCGATTTAAGAGTTCAACGGCATTCTCGAAATAGTTCTTGGTTAATGAGCCGCGCTCAGAGAGAAATAGGGCGGTATCAGGCAGCACTATAGGGGGAGAGCTGGAAGTTGTTCCGTAGGGTAACAATGCTTTCTTCAGACCAGTCATGGTAAAACCTTGTGTGTTAAAACTCTTCCCGGCTACGTGATCAGTAGCTATTTTGGACCATTCTAAGCGTTGAGATAGAACCGATCCACCTTCTTAAGTGGCACCTTTAGTCTGAAACCTTCAGTCTAAGACCTGCTGTTGAAGCCATTGTTGATAGTCGCGCTCTACACTCAGTCTATCTAAGACAGAGGCATTGTCTGGTATATTCCAGAGCGCCACCACCCGAGCAATGGCATCCGCCTGGGACTCACCCTCCTGAATTAGTTGATGTACCCAATTTGCCCTGGCGCTCTTATCGGTAACAATATTCACAATCGAGGGTTTTAAAACCTCGGCAAAATAAAACTCACCAGTCTTTGGGCCATATGACCTGAGCTGCTCAAATGCCTTCTCGCGAGTAATCTGGGCAGTCTCGGCGCGCTCGGTTTTTGATAGGGACTCAATCAGGAAGGGGAGTCGGATATGGTTGCAAATATCACTAATTGTGGCACTGCTAAATCTATGGCCAAGATCATTGTTACGCTGACGACAGTCGCGTATTAGATCGATCATATTTTGAACCGAGGTGCTCATCTCTATAGAGGCCTTGTGCCTAGTTTTAGTCTTTCACAACCCTATACGTGTGACTGCTGAAGACGGCCTTCAGTGCGGTACTCAATTTATTCACGCGAACATCTCTAGCCTTAGTTCTGTACTATATTGCCCTTGTAATACTCAGGTGACTACCATGGAAAAAACATCCAGCTCGATGCGCTACCACGCGGACTTTGATCAGCGGGTAGTGATCTATCCTCACGACTACCAATGGCTGCCATCTCCTATGCCGGGCGTCGAACGCATGATGCTAGACCGCATCGGAGATGAAGTCGCTCGCGCTACCTCGATTGTGCGCTACGCGCCCAACAGTACCTTTTCGCCCCATAGCCACGACGGTGGTGAAGAGTTTTTGGTTCTCGAAGGGATCTTTGCCGACGAACATTATTCTTATCCAAAAGGCAGCTATGTACGCAATCCCATAGGGACTTCTCATGCACCTATAGTGGGCGCTGAGGGTGCGACTATTTTTGTCAAACTGCATCAGTTTGGCGAGCAGGACACTGAGCATAAAATCATAGATACCAGCTCAGGACAGTGGTTTCAGGGAATGGTTGGGGGATTGTCAGTGATGCCCTTGCATGAGTTCCAAGCCGAACATGCTGCATTCGTCAGATGGCAGCCCAATACCCTCTTTAATCGTCATCAACATTGGGGCGGTGAAGAGATACTGGTGCTGGAAGGGACTTTCTATGATGAGCAGGGCGCCTATCCAAAGGGCACCTGGCTGCGCAGCCCGCATCTAAGTCAACATACTCCTTACACCAAGGATGATGGCGCGTTGATCTATGTGAAAACGGGGCACTTAGGCTGAGCCTTAGTTCAAATAGGTGCAGCAAGGCTGCGTCGATAAGAGCCACTTAGAGGTGAGAGTCCATTTTCTCAAGCTGGGGCTAATGGAAGCGGTTATTTAAACAAGACTTTATCGACTGGTTTGAAACCGAAATCTATGGCGCTGTTATTACTGAAAATTTACTTGATGGAATAAGTGAATTTGCCAATGTACAGCCTGTTAAGGGTCCGATATATGCGTAAGTGAATAAATCCTGTACGATCCGTAAGGTTATTGATTAAAAAAACTAAAACATAATCTTATAGGAGAGGGAAATGAACGAATTTCAAATATGGAGCGTATTTTCTAGCTTGTTAATATCCAACGCAATTTATATGGCAGGTATCTTTTTTATCCTGTGGGTGGCTTTCCGTGCCGCCAATCAATTGACCAGTTCCGACTCGGTACTGATCAAAGTTTTACTGTCACTGTTCTCTGCTGGCATCATCTTTAATGGTCTGACAGTTTCTGCGATATTAACCTCAAACCTTCAAAATACAGCTTATTCACTGTCACAAATCGGCGCAGAGAGTCCAAATGCCGCCAATTTTATCAGTGATTGGGGTACCGGTGCAGTCGCCGAAATGAGCTTTGTGAGCAATCCCATTATGGCGGGTTGGTGGTTAGTTGTTGCGATTATGCTGTTTGGTAAGATTTGGCAGAAAAAAGCCTAGTTTTTATCAAGCTACCAAGCTATCAAGTAAAAAAGCTATCAAGTAAAAAAGCCTCCCATTCGGGGGCTTTTTTTTGCTCTTTTTTCTAGGTGTTTTTATATTTAATGTTTTTTTAGCGGAGTCGACTCAGTTTATAGTCATACCTAGGTCGGCTATTAGAATTTCTATTCCGTTTAACCATTTAAGGATCAGGATTTAAGCTAGAATGGATGAAAAATAATAATAACCAGTGGCAGGCTAATTAACTGACCACTCTTTAACTGACTACTCTGGGGGGACCCTATCAATACAACGGACTTGAGCGCAACGCTGCTGAGTTGCCTTTTCTTTATGCTACTGGTGGCGTGGATTTCCTATCGCAAGAGCAGAGGTGAGGTGGCCACCCGCGACGGCTATTTTCTCGCAGGTCGCGGACTGACCGCTGTATTTATTGCAGGCTCCCTGCTGCTGACCAATCTCTCGGCAGAACAGCTGATCGGCCTCAATGGCTCGGCCTATGGGTTTAATCTCAGCAGTATGGCCTGGGAGGTCACGGCTGCGATCGCCACGATCTGCATGGCATTTATTTTTCTACCACGCTATTTGGCGGGTGCCTTCTCCACATTACCCGAATTTTTAAACAGCCGTTTTGATGACGATGTGCGACGCCTAACAGTGTTGCTGTTTATGCTCGGTTACGGTTTGGTGACTATTCCTTCGGTGCTCTACTCAGGTTCTATTGCCGTGCTGCGGCTATTCGATGTGCCCGAGCTGTTTAATCTGCCTTACACTCAGGCGCTAACCCTGACTATTGTGATGATCGGTAGCACTGGCGCTCTCTATGCAGTGTTTGGCGGGCTTAAGGCGGTTGCGGTGTCGGACACCTTAAACGGTATTGGTTTGTTGCTAATCGGCCTTGCCGTGCCTCTGCTTGGGCTCTCCGCTCTGGGCAATGGCAGTGTTGGCGATGGGCTGCATATAGTGGCTAATACTCACACCGAGAAGCTCAATGCCATTGGTGGGCCCAGTGATCCAACACCTTTTGGCACGCTGTTTACCGGGATGATCTTTGCCAATCTATTTTATTGGTGCACCAATCAATATGTGATTCAGCGAACCTTGGCAGCAAAAAACCTTGCCGAGGGGCAAAAGGGTGTGCTGTTCTCTGGGTTCTTTAAAGTCCTTGTGCCGTTTTTGATGATGATTCCTGGGGTGATTGCCTTTCATCTCTACGGTCCAGTTGGCTCAGAGGGCGGGCTGCCGTCTATTGATCTGGCCTATCCGCAATTGATTCGCGATGTGCTGCCTACCTATGCCATGGGGTTCTTTTTGGCTGTCTTATTGGGGGCTGTTTTTAGTTCGTTTAACTCCCTGCTCAATAGTGCGGCTACACTGTTCTGTTTGGATATTTACCTGCCTTTAAAACAGCGTCAGGGTGCTCCGGCAGTGGATGATAAACAACTGGTCAAGGTGGCCAAACGCGCCTCGGTGATGATTGCACTGTTCTCCTTTGTGGTGGCGCCTATGTTGCAGTTCGCCCCGGAAGGTCTGTGGCAGATTATTCGTATTTTTACAGGCTTCTATAATATTCCGGTGATCACCATTGTTATTGTCGGATTGTTTACCCGCCGGGTGCCTGCTCTGGCGGCGAAGCTGGTCATCGTTTTCCATGTGATTGCCTATGGGCTGTTGAAGTTTGTTTTCGATGGCTGGGTGACGATTCACTTCCTACATCTGTATGCCATCCTGTTTGTTATCGAAGTGGCGATGATGCTAGTGATTGGCCAGCTGTATCCCCGCGATGAGGCTTGGACTTTTAAGCGCAGTGAGAAAATAGACTTGCGGAGATGGCGCTATGCTGTCCCCTGCGCAGTGACACTGGCGTCATCCGTAGTGGGTCTGTACCTGCTGTTTTCGCCGATTGGTTTGGTCAATGGTATCAGCGTGGCATTTTGGCCACTGATATTGACGCTGATTGGCATTAATATGCTGGTTTGGTGGAATGCTGCCAGACAGCAATTCGCAGGAACAGCGTAAAAATCGGAATAAAAAGCAGAATAAAAAGAAAAATAAAAAATGCGGAATCCAGATTGAATAATTCAAAAGGTAGTAAACCGATAGCCCGTATACTAAGGCTCCGCTTCTTTGAAGACGCGGCGGGTCAACAACATATAGCGGAAGCTGATCAGTATCTCTACCGGCGTCCAACGCCGAGCCATAATCTGGTGGTCATTGGCACCGGCACTATTGGGCAAGAGCATATGCGTGTGGCGACTCTACTCGGTCGCGCGCAAATCCACGGTATCTACGATACTCAACAACACAGCATGAATATTGCCGAGGCTAACTTTGCTGGCTATTCCCATAAGTCGCTTGTCCGTTATCCAGACCTAGAGTCTGCCTGTAATGATCCAGCTGTAGATGCGTTATTTATCTGCACGCCCAACTATACCCACTTCGAGATTCTGCAAACCGCCATCAAGTCGGGCAAGGCGATCTTTTTAGAAAAGCCTATGGCTACCGACCTTCAGGATGCTGCGGCCACCGAGGCTATAGCGCGAGCCTATTCCTCGTTTATCCAGATCGGTTTGCAGTATCGTTATAAGGCTCAGTATGTTGAGGCTTTTCACGAGGCGTTAGACAGGGCGTCTCTGGGTGATATCAAAACCATTAGCCTCAGTGAATACCGACCGCCGTTTTTGGATAAGGTCGAACAGTGGAATAAATTTAATATTACCAGCGGCGGCACATTGGTTGAAAAGTGCTGCCATTATTTTGATCTGATTAATCTGCTGGCACAGTCTCAGCCGGTGAAGGTTTATGCTAGCGGCGGTCAGGCGGTGAACTTTGTCGACTTTGAGCGCGATGGTAAAAAGTCCGATATTGATGATCATGCTTTTGTGGTGATTGACTATGCCAATGGTACCAAGGCCAATTTCACGCTGAATATGTTTTGCCATGACTTTAGCGAAGAGCTGATTGTTAGTGGTGAGCGCGGTCGTTTAACCGCCAAGGAAGTCTTTAATTTTCACCAGCAGCAGGGCGCCAAAGCGAGCCTAGCGATTGAGGCCGGTGAGCTGGGTCCGTCGAAAACCATGGATGTGACTTATCCTGCACTGATAGAACAGAGCGGCCATCACGGGGCCACCTATTTTGAACATATTGCCTTTGTCGATCAGCTTGAGAAAAAGTCTGTGTCGGCTGCGACGCCACTCCAGGGTCTCTGGTCGATGATTGTTGCCAGTGCCGCTCAGGCGTCTATTGCCAGTGGTGGGGCAGTGGATATAAATGAATTTATGGTGGCCAATGGCTTGGCCCATTACTTAAACAATTAGGAATATTATGTCTGACGTTATTAAAGCCCCTGTCATAAAAGTCTCTTCCAAGTCTATGCCCGCTGTGGGTCTGGGTCTGTGGAAGATCGATCAGGACGGTGCTGCAGATGCAGTCTATGAAGCAATCAAAGTGGGCTATCGCCATCTGGATAGCGCCGCAGACTATGGCAACGAGCAGCAGGTAGGTGAGGGCATCGGCAGAGCTATAGCCGACGGTCTCTGCACTCGTGAAGAGCTGTGGGTAACCACCAAGCTGTGGAATACTTATCACCGTGCCGAGCATGTTGAGGCGGCCTTTCGCCGATCAATGGATGATTTGGGTTTGGATTATATCGATCTCTACTTGGTGCATTTCCCTATTGCCCTGCGCTATGTGGATTTCAATCATCGCTACCCGGCGGAGTGGATCTTTGATCATAGTGCTGAGAATCCGGGTATGGAGCTTGATCAGGTTCCCTTGAGTGAAACCTGGGGCGCGATGGAACAGCTTGTTGAAAAGGGTTTGGTGCGCCAAATTGGCGTCTGTAATTACAGTGCAGTTCTATTACATGATCTGATGAGCTATGCCCGAATTAAGCCGGCTATGCTGCAGATCGAATCTCATCCTTACCTTACTCAAGAAGGCTTATTGCGCACAGCGCGCTCTTACAATATGGCCGTCACGGCGTTCTCGCCACTGGGTTCTCTGTCCTATGTGGCACTGAATATGGCCAGTGCCAATGACACAGTATTAACCGATCCCTCAGTGCTGGCAGCGGCACAGCGGAATGGGGTTACAGCAGCTCAGGTGGTATTGCGCTGGGGTATTCAGCGGGGTACGGCGGTGATTCCCAAAACCAGTAATCCCCAGCGTCTGATTGAGAATTTAACTCTCACGGAATTCACCTTAAACGATGAGGAAATGGAGGCTATTTCCGCGCTTAATCAGAACCGTCGCTTTAATGACCCGGCACAGTTCTGTGAAGCGGCGTTTAATACTTTCCACTCGATTTACGATTAATCCCTATGAGCCAATTAAACGTTGAGACGATCGATTTAGCCGGACAACAGTATTATGCCGAGACGGTTTTTCCGCTAGCGTTGTGTTCGGATCAGCAAGCTAATAAGACTGTTATTGCCGATTGGATCGCCGAGCATCGCGATCAGATCGAAGATCAGTTGGCACTCACCGGGGCGATTTTATTTCGCGGTTTTGGTCTTGTAGACGATCGCGATTTCGATGATTTTATTCGCGCCTTTGACTGGCCCAACTTTACCTATGCCGAGTCTCTGTCCAATGCCGTAAGACGCAATCGCACCGAGTTGGTCTTTACTGCCAACGAGGCACCACCAACGGTGTCGATCTTTTTACATCACGAGATGGCCCAGACGCCGGTTTATCCGTCCAAACTGCTATTTTTCTGTGAGCATGCGGCGGAAAGCGGTGGTGCTACGCCGATCTGTCGTTCGGATATTTTGCTGCAGCAACTGCGCGAGCAACTGCCGGATTTTGTGACAGATTGTGACAACAAAGGCGTGCGCTATTCCCAGACCATGCCTCTGGTTGAGGACCTGGCTTCAGGTCAGGGCCGCAGCTGGAAGAGCACATTGAGTGCCGAGAATTGCGAACAGGCAGAGAGCAAACTTAGGCATTTAAATTATGACTGGCAGTGGCAGGAGGACGGTTCACTCAGTGTGACCACCCCTGTATTGCCAGCGGTACGCCAATTACATGATGGCCGAACAGTGTTCTTTAATCAGCTGATCGCCGCCTTTCGCGGTTGGAAAGATGCCCGTAATAGTGGCGAAAAATCCATCTGTTTTGGCGATGGTTCAGCTATTGACAGCGCCCATATGGCTCTGGCCATCGAACTGGCCGATGAACTGACTTTTGATATTCCCTGGCAGTCTGGTGATGTTGCCCTGTTAGATAATTTTTTGGTCATGCATGGACGGCGGCCCTTTCAGGGCAAACGTGCTGTGCTGGCTTCGTTAGTCGCGTAATGGAGTGCGTAATGGAGTGCGTAATGGACTGCTTGATTAGGACGTGGTTATGAAAACGATTATTTTAGGTCTGCTGTTAATAGTGGCAGCGCCCTTAGTGAGTGCAAAGTATTCCCGCACTTATATCGAATCCCATCCACTGCAGACAGTCGCGGTCAATGGCATTGAAATGGCCTACCGAATTGTTGGGCAGAACCCAGACAGTCCCAGGGTAGTGATTATTATGGGTCTCGGGGGTTCCAATCTGGTGTGGGGCGATACGTTGGTCAAGGGCCTTGTAGAGGGCGGCTATGAGCTGCTGATGTTCGATAATCGCGATGTCGGCGGCTCCACCCGTTTTGATGACTGGGGACAGCCGACACTCTGGTTACAGTTGATTAAACAAAAGATCGGTTTGCCGGTTAATGCCCCCTATACCCTAGATGATATGGCGGCTGATACGGTGGCCCTAATGGATGAGTTGGGATATGAGGATGCCCATATTATTGGCACTTCTATGGGCGGCATGATCGCCCAGGTTGTCGCCGCGCACTATCCACAGCGCACCCGCAGTTTGGTTTCTATTATGTCCTCCACTGGTGCCCGTCATCTGCCTTGGCCGACGCGCCAGGCCGAGGGTAATTTGCGTGAGCTTGCAGTGGGTGATGCGGCGGCTGAGCGGGATGCGATGATGCGCGCTCGGGGTTTCTTTCCCGATTCAATGCCGCGCCAGCTGATGGCAATTTTTAAGTCCGGTGACCGCTCTGAAGATGTGGCCAGTATTCAGGCCAGTACGCTGGTGATGCACGGTGTTGATGACACACTGGTGCCGTCGCCACATGGTGTTCATACGGCGGAGTTAATTGAGGGGGCGGAGTTTGTGCTGCTGGAAGATATGGGCCACAACATGCCAGACAATGTGTTGCCTGAGTTGATCTCGCGTATGCGTGGGCATATGGATAAGGTTGAGGGTAGACAGGCTAAAGCTGCTAGAGCGGATGAAAGAGTTAAAGTGACTCGGGAACCGTCTTGAGTTGCAGCCGCTGGCGTAGATAGCGAGCAAATTGATCGACGCTAATATTCAGTGCAGCACTGACTAGAATCAGCAGCAGGGCCACATCAAAGCGGAAGGTCTCAAAGGCCGAGTCAATATAAAAGCCCAATGTGGCAATGCCCAGAATCCCGAGTATCGCGGTCTCCCGCAGAATCACTTCCCAGCGATAAAACAGAAAAGCCAAAAACTGGCGGTAAATTCGCGGCAGCACTTCGTAAAAATACAATGTGATTCCACTGCTGGAATCGGCGCGGAGATCGAGCTCTTCGGTATAGCGCCCAAGCAGATGGCCGATAATTGCACCGTTGTGAATGCCTAGAGCCAATATGGCCGGCAACATTGAGGGGCCCAAGATCAGCAGGCCGATAAAGGCCAGTAGGTATTCCGGCAAGGTGCGCAGCAAAATTAAAATTGAATCGCCGATGCCACGTTTCCAGCGACGCTGGATAAACAGCGAAGAATTGAGTGGCAGCAAGGCGAGAGCTAAGAGCCCGGTAAAGACCAAGCTTATCTGCCCGAGCAGCACTGTATTGACCAAGCCTGGCCAGACCTGTTGTTGCCATAATAGGTTAAACCACTGGACAAAATTATTGCTTGTTTCCCCGCTGAGCAATGCTTGCCCACGAAGCGGTGCCGGCACTATATCTTCAGTGACAAAGCGCACCAGCAGCTGCCAAGAAATTGTCGCTTGAGGCGGCAGGTAGTAGAACACAGCCACCAGATAGATCGGCAGCATTCGCTTGTGCAGCCACAGGCGCAATGTACCTATAAGTAGCAATAGAGCATAAAAGAACGCCGCCGCTTCGCTGTAATGGCCATCGCTAAGGGCAGTCTCAAGATGAAAACCCAGGGTCGGCAGACCGACAAAACCGAGAATGGCACTGGAGCGAATCGCGCATTCAAAACGGTAGCTGGTGTAGGTGGCCATGGAGCGCCATGCCAGCGGCACTACCGAATAGAAAAAATGGCTTAATCTGCTTGCGGTGTGGGGCAGATTATTCGCCGGTGCTGGGTCCACCTCTTCAAACAGTTCACCATAGATTTTCGCCAGGGTGCCGGCATAGGGAATGGCGATTGCCAGCAGACCGGTCAGAGACGAGAGCCCGGCCACCTGCATAAACAGTAGTGCCCAGAACAGCTCGTGGATCGAACGAATAAAGGCACAGAATGCCCGCACCAAGGTAAAACGGTAACCCAATGCCAGAACAAAGCCGGCGATGGCGGCGATAGTCACACCCTGGAGGGCAAAGGCAAAGGTGTTGGCGAGACTGCTAAGCAATGTGGGCCAGGACCAGACCGAGGGGCTTAGGGCGCCGGCAGTCATCAGGCCCAGTTCCGCCCAGGGATCGGCAGTGCCTATATCTATATCCACCAGCAACAGGCAGATCAGTGCCGAGACGGCAAACCAGAAACTGATATTGCGCAGGGCGCTGGCGGAGCTGTTGTTTGAGTTAGTGCCTGAAGGAGTACCTGACTTAGGCGTTGAGAGCGCCATTAGCTGGCGCCATAGAGGCCAGCGAGATCACTGGCCTGAAGCTGCTCGCTGGGGGCGTCGAGAACAATGGCGCCGTCTTGCAGACCAATAATACGGGTGCAGATGGACAGAGCCTGGGCAATATCATGGAGTGCCAGCACAACAGTGTCATGGCTTTGGCAGATCAGTTGCAGCAGTGCTACACCCTGATATTCATCGACGTTGGCCACTGGTTCGTCACCGAGAAAAATCCCTCGCTGTTGAATCAGTGCGCGGCCAATACTGGTGCGCTGTTGCTGGCCGCCGGAGAGCTTATCGGTGGAGCTAAACAAGTGCTGCTCAAGCCCCAGCTGCTTGGCGATAGGCTCAACAATGTTCAGCGCACCGGGCAGGGGTTTGATCAAATTGACCAGATTGTAGGCCAGAGAGTGGGAACTCAATGCACCCATATAAATATTGTGAAAGGTGCTGAGTATAGGCACCAAACCCGGTTGCTGGGGACACCAGGCAACCTGATCCGGACGCTGCTCGCGCAGCGCCTTGAGCAGTGTTGATTTGCCAGCACCGCTCTCACCAATTAAAGCCACACGCTCGCCGCTGGCGATGCTCAGTGAGAGATTGTCTAGCACCGTACGCCCCTGATACTGCAGGCGTTGGTCGCTAAACTGGAACAGCGCTTTTGGCTGTTTAACGGCGTCGTTCAAAAAAGGTGCCTACTTGCCTGCATCAATAATACCGACGCTAATCGCGGTATCTAATATCGGTTGATAGAGTGCGTTGTCGGCGGCAATAAAGCCACTGCGGGGAAAGCTTGCCAGCAGATCGGGATCATCCATACCCAGTAAGGCTTCAGTTAGACGCGCCTGAAAATCTGGGCCCCAGCTGTCATTGACGTCACCGCGAACAGTCCACTGGTAGTCGGGATAGCTCGGCGTGCGCCAAATCACTTTAACCTTGTCTCTGTCGATCTTGCCTGAGGCCAGTTGCTTGTCCCAGACTTTGTAATTGACTGCGCCAACTTCATAGGCACCGGATTGCACTAGGGCAATAGTGCGGCTGTGGTCGCCGCTGTAACCGACCTTGCTGAATAGGTTATTTGGGGTGTCGCCCAAGTTTTCGCGAATAAAGTGTTCCGGCATCAGGCGTCCAGAGGTTGAACCCTTGGAGCCGAAGGTGAAGGTTTTACCGGTTATGGCTGCTGGGAGGCTTTCGCTGGGCTCTATGCCAGTACTGCTATGGGCAATAATGTAACTGGTGAAAAACGGGTCTTCTGTGCCCTGGGCAATGGCTTGACTACCTGGAACTAGACGTCGTGCTTGAACACCAGAGAGTCCACCAAACCAGGCCAGTTGAACCTGATTGTTGCGAAAGGCGGTGACTGCTGCGGAATAGCTCTTAACCGGAATGTAGCGAACTTCTATCCCCAGCTGAGCCTGTAAATAGACTGCAACCTTATCAAAGCGCTCTTGAAGGTTGGCTTCGTCCTGATCGGGAATGGCGCTAAAGACAAATGTCTTGGGGCTGGCCGAACTGGTGTTGGCAGAACTAGTACTGACAACGGCAGCCGCGCTGCTGAGGCCAAAGGGCGAGGCACTGGAAATAGAGGTTACAAACAGCAGGGTAAGCGCGACAAACGTGCGCAGTAGCTGAATCCGCATTGAGAGATCCTTTTAATTGATAGTTGGGCCTGTGATCGCGCGAAATGGGCGGACAGGTTACCGCGGCGGCGATTGTACCAGTGATCAGGGCTGTGGGTAACAGCGAGTGGGGTTAATAGGGAGCGAGTTTAATAGGGAGTCGAGTTAATAAGCTTGTGGGAAAAGGTCTTTTAATCGAGGGTCTGGCGGGAATAGAGGGCTAGTGGTACAGGGCTTTAGGAAACTGAGCCTGACAAATTTCTGTCAGACCCAGTTGGTCTAGCCTGCAAGTACTGTACTGTAAAGTGCTGTAACTCTAGCTCTGAGACCACTTGGCAAAGCTGCTGCCACTTTCGGCCAAGGTCTTGATCAAATCCGCTGGCTGCCAATAGTCTTTGCCGCTCTCTTGGTGCAGGGCGCTGAGCTTTTTATACACTGCGTCTAGCCCCAGTTGATCGGCATATTGCATTGGGCCGCCGTGATAGACCGGGAAGCCATAACCAAACACATAGACCACATCTATATCGCCGGAGCGCTGGGCTATACCTTCTTGAAGGATTTTTGCCCCTTCGTTAATCAATGGCAGTAGCAGACGATCGCGGATCTCTTCATCACTGAAGTCTCTGCGTTCAACACCATATTCTGCAGCCTTGGCTTCGACCAGCGCGCTGACCTCAGGGTCGCTGATTCGGGCGCGAGTCTGGGGATCATATTGATAAAAACCGGCACCACTTTTTTGTCCCAAGCGACCCTGGTCCACCAGAGCATCGGCAACACAGAAACTCCGTGGATCGCCTTTTTCTTCTTTGGATAAGCCTTCGCGAACCTTGTAGCCAATATCAATACCGGCAAGATCGCTCACCGCCAAAGGACCCATAGCCATGCCGTACTCTTCCATCACGCGATCAATCTGTTCGGCGCTGGCGCCTTCAATCAGGCAGAGTTGAGTTTCGCGACCGTACTCGCTGAACATGCGGTTGCCGATAAAGCCAAAGCAGACACCTGAAAGCACAGGCACTTTGCCTATGGCTTTAGCCACTGCCATAGCCGTAGCAATGACTTCGTCAGAGGTCTTATCTGCACGGACAATTTCCAACAGTTTCATAATATTGGCGGGGCTGAAAAAGTGCAGGCCGATAACATCTTCAGGTCGCGTGGTGACCGCGGCTATGGCATTAACATCCTGATAGGAGGTGTTGCTGGCCAAAATAGCGCCGGGTTTGCATACTTTGTCGAGTTGGGTAAACACCTGCTGCTTGATTTCGAGGTTCTCGAATACGGCCTCAATTACTAGGTCGGCATTGGCCAGATCCTGATAGTCGGTGGTGCCGCTGATAAGGCTTAAACAACCTTGCTTTTGCTCTTCGCTAAGCTTGCCTTTTTTCACTGTCATGGAATAGTTTTTGTCGATGATACCGAGGCCACGCTGCAGCGCTTCATCGTTGATTTCCAACATGGTCACGGGAATGCCGACATTGGCAAAGTTCATCGCAATACCGCCACCCATGGTGCCGCCGCCGATAATGGCAACAGAATTGATGGGTCGCTTGGCAGTCTCTTTACCTATGCCTTTAATCTTGTTGGCTTCACGCTGAGCGAAAAACATATGGCGCATAGCGGCGGACTGGCTACCGTCTTTGAGAACCATAAAGAGGCGTCCTTCAGTGGCCAAGCCTTCATCGAAAGGCAGTGTGGCAGCGGCTTCGATACAGTCGACAATACGCTGGGGTGCTAGCTGACCTCGGGCGCGACGGCTGAGCTGCTTGCGTGAGTTGTCGAAGATGGCGGGATCAAAAGAAGCGGGATCTATGTTGATGTCGCGCACTTTACGCAGCGGTGCGTTGTCTGCAAGCAGTTGGTGAGCATAGGCCATAGCCCCTTCAAGCAGGTCGTCGCCTTCAATAATATGGTCGATCAGGTTTAAACCGACAGCGGCTTTGGCTTTAATTGGGTTGCCGCTAGTAATCAGTTTAATAGCGGCTTCGACACCGGTGAGTCGCGGAGCACGTTGAGTACCACCAGCGCCCGGCAGCAGGCCAAGTTTAACTTCGGGAAGGCCGACCATTGCGCTGCTAACTGCACAGCGGTAGTGGCAGGCGAGGGCGGTTTCCAATCCGCCACCCAGTGCGGTGCCGTGAATCGCGGCGACCATGGGCTTGGCTGACTGCTCTATGGTTTCGAGGATTTTATTAAATGAGGGCTCGGTGGGAGCTTTGTCGAATTCGGAGATATCGGCTCCAGCAATAAAGGTGCGACCCTGACATATAAGTATTAAGGCCTTGGTGGCGTCGTCCTGTGCGGCGTTGACTGCGGCGTAGATACCGTCGCGCAGTGCCTGTGACAGAGCGTTGACCGGTGGGTTGTTGATCCAGATGATTCCGATATCGCCGCGTACTTCATAGCTTGTAACTGAAGAGCTTGTAACTGACATAATGTTCCCCAAATTGAATTGTTATTTGTTGTTGTTAAACCACTGCAGTTTAAATTCTGGTTATTTTTCCCGACCTAATGATGGCGGTGGTTGGCCAGTCACTTTCTCAAAGCCCTCTGGTTACCTAAGGCTGATATACTTTTGCCCTGAGCAACTTTCATTTCACTCCAAAACGAGAATAATAACAATGCAGAGTAACAGAGAATTAGATGTAGTGGTCTACGGAGCCACAGGTTTTACTGGACGGCTGGTCGCGGAATACTTGAATAACCAATACGGTGTCAATGGCGAATTGAAGTGGGCCATGGCGGGACGTAGTCAGGCCAAGCTTGAGTCAGTGCGCGACGAAATGGGTATCTCTGCGGATGTGCCTTTGATCGTTGCCGATGCGGCTGATCTTGCATCCCTAAATGCAATGGTACTGAGCAGCAAGGTTATTTTGACCACTGTTGGCCCTTACCAGCTGTATGGCAATGAGTTGGTTGCAGCCTGTGCTGAGCACGGCACTGATTATGTAGATCTCTGTGGCGAGCCAGCTTGGATGCATGAAATGATCGGGGCGCACTCCGCAGCAGCAGAGGCCAGCGGTGCGCGAATCGTCTTCTCCTGTGGTTTTGATTCGGTTCCCTTTGATCTGGGTGTGTTGTTTTTACAGCAGACTGCGGAACAGCAGTTGGGTGCCATGGTGCCACGAGTTAAAGGTCGTGTGCGTTCAATGAAAGGCACTTTTTCTGGCGGCACCTTGGCCAGTTTCCGCGCGACTATGATTGCAGCTGGAAAAGACCGCGAGCTGATCAATGTATTGCGCAACCCCTTTGCTCTAACTGAAGGTTTTGTCGGTGCCGATCAACCCCGCGGCGATAAGCCTGAGTTTGATGAAGCACTGCAGAGCTGGGTTGCTCCCTTTGTGATGGCGAGCATTAATACGAAAAACATTCACCGTTCAAATAAATTGCTCGGCCATGCCTATGGCACTGATTTTGTCTACGACGAAATGCTGGTTACCGGCCCTGGTGATCGCGGCGAAGCTATTGCCAAAGCTGTGACTGAAGATAAGTCTATGGCTAATGATCCCCGTCAACCTGGCGAAGGTCCAGATCTCGAGGAACGCATTAACGGCCACTATGATGTGCTGTTGATCGGCGAAGCCAGTGATGGCCGCTCAGTGCGGGTCAGTGTTAAAGGTGATATGGATCCTGGTTATGGTTCCACCTCGAAGATGATTGCCGAGAGTGCTGTGTGTTTGGTGATGAATCCTGAATTGGCCTCTGGTGGTATTTGGACTTCAGCACCAGCCATGGGCTCAGCCTTGATTGAGCGCTTGCAAGCCAATGCTGGACTGACCTTTGCTGTTGAAACTGAGTAGTTTTTAGCTTCTGCTTTAAAGTTGGGTTCTAAGTAAAATAAGCGCGGCTGCTGCCAAGGTTTAGTAGCAGCCGCGCTTAAGTTAGATATATTTAATCTAAGCATTTTTTCTATAGGGACAATTTAGCCAGGGACTACTTTAATCAGGGACTACTTTAATCAGGGACTACTTTAATCAGGGACTACTTTAATCAGGGACTACTTTAATCAGGGACTGTATTTAAAATAATAATAAATGGGGCAGTCAAGATGAAATTCCACCCACAAAAAAATACATTAATTAAAGAACTTCACAACCGCACTTTTCCGGTGGTGAATTTACCCGCCCAGGTCTCTAGCCTGGTGCTGCTCAATCCTGGCGACCGCCAGTCCGAAATCGATCGACTCACTGATTTAGCTCACAAGCACAATGTGGCACCGCCAGAGGCTGGTGAAAGCTGTTATTACCAGAGTTTTAAAGAGTTTGATTTTCGCTGGGAACGGCACAATGAGTTTTCAACCTATACTGTGATTTGTCAGCGTCAGCCAGAGGCTGAACTGTGCCGCAATCTGTTCTTGTTAATGGATGCGGACTGGTTGGACTCTATGCCTGGTGAGGTGATCGCGGCGAACCATATAGATCTGCGCCCGACCTCTCTGAACTCTCAAGAGTTGCAAGATTATTTTGGCGGCAAGCGTCTGGTGGGAAGCAAAATTTATGATGGTTTGGCCACTGTTTGGACTTCGGTGCGAGACGATGCTGATGGCTTTATTCGCACTCTGGTGGTGGATGAGGGTATTGATGCGCTGCAGGCGGGTCGGGCGATTCGCAATCTATTGGAAATTGCTGCTTATCGAGCTATGACTCTTTTGGCACTGCCTATAGCCCGTGAATTGATTCCGGCAGTAACTAAGTTGGAGGGGCAGTTGGTGGGCACCAATGCCAAGCTTAATCTGCTGGAGACAGTGGAGGATGAACAAAAGTTGATGACTGAGTTGATTGAAGAGGCGACTCAGCTGGAGAAGTTGGTTGCTGATCATAACTTTCGTTTTTCTGCCACTCAGGCGTATTTTAGTCTGACTGAAAGTCGTTTGGATATGCTGCGTGAGCAGAAGTTGCCGACTTTTCGCACTTTAAAACAGTTTCATGTGCGGCGCTTTATTCCGGCGTTTCATACTTGTATGTCAGTGGTTAAGCGCAAGGAGGATCTGTCGAAACGGATTAGCCGGACGACGGAGTTGTTGAATTCTCGATTGCAGTTGTCGTTGGAATTGCAGAATCAGCGTTTGTTGGCTTCGATGGATAAGCGCAGTGCGTTGCAGTTGCGTTTGCAGCAGACGGTTGAGGGGTTATCGGTGGTGGCGATGACTTATTACAGTATGAATTTGATTAAGCTGCTGATTGCGCCGTTGCCGATTGAGCAACATTTATTAATTTCTAAGACTATGGCTCTGGCGATTATTACGCCGTTTATTTTTACCGGTGCATTGATGTTGGTGAAGAGGATTCGTAATAAGTTGGAGAAGTGAGTTAGTAAAATTTGTGGGTTTTTATTGATTGAGGGACTTTAGTTTTGCGATGACTGTTTATCCGTTTCTGTCATCCCGACAGAGCGCAGCGACGAGGGATCTCAGGTTTACTTTTGGCAACCAAGCTGACCGTTGGGTGCGAATAGACCCTGACCCTACCTTTGCGATCGGTCCCATGGATACAATTATTTCCAGCGCTCGCACAACTCGCTGTCGCTCAGACATGTGCTCTCTTTTCCTGGAAATTATTGCATCAATAAACGGGCCCTGATTGATCGCAAAGGTAGGGTCAGGGTCTTTTTGGATTATGGTAGTACGGCCTTGCGGTCCGCTCGGTGACTCTGGCGTATTTGTTATTACTGTTATCCCTATTGCCACGATTGTCGTCCCAATTACTACTACTGTCATCCTGAGCGAAGTCGAAGGATCTCTTCGGTTTACTGCGTCCTTGGGCGTAGACTGCAATTCTGCATGAGATCCTTCGGTTCGCTGCGCTCTCTCAAGATGACAGTGTGGTGGGCACTATTGTTATTAGGCGGGGCTTTCTATCCGCTCAGGGCTTTCTATCCGCTCAGGGCTTTCTATCCGCTCAGGGCTGTCTCTCCGCTCAGGGTTTTCTATTCGCTCAGGGCTGTTTATGCGCTCAGGGCTGTTGATTCCAGCGCACACATTCCTCAAGGGTGACGCCGGAGCCGCCAAAGATATCTAAGGCACTTCCAATAGTGAGGTCTACTTTGCCATTGGAGAGTGACTGCACTAGGTCGAGATCCGCTAGGGTACGTGCGCCACCAGCATAGGTGGTGGGGAGGCTGCAGCAGTTACCGAGGAGGCTGACGAGGTCGCTGTCGATTCCCGCCTGTAGTCCTTCAACATCTGCGGCATGAATTAAAAATTCGGCGCAGTGGCTTTCTAGTTCGGCAATGGTTTGCTGATTGATCTGCATGTTGGTGATGGTCTGCCAGCGATCGGTGGCGATCATCCAGCCGTCTGAGGTCTTGCGACAGCTTAGGTCGAGGACTAATTTATCGGCTCCGACTTCGGCTTTGATTTTCTCTAAACGGGACCAGGAAAAGTCGCCGTTCTCAAATAAATAGGAGGTGACAATAATCGCTGATGCGCCGGCTTCTAAATAGCTCGTCGCGTTTTCATGATTGACGCCGCCGCCAAACTGCATGCCATTGGGATAGGCGGCGAGGGCTTCGAGAACTTGCTGTTGATTGTTTGGACCTAGGGCAATTACGTGGCCGCCGGTGAGACCCTGCTGTTGATAGAGTCTGGCATAGTAGGCTGCATCGTGGCTGCTGACGAAATTGGTTTCGGCGCCTGAATCATTGAGGCTGCCGCCGACTATCTGTTTTACCTGACCCTGGTGAAGGTCGATACATGGACGAAACGCGGTCAAGGAGCCTGCTCCAGATGCTGTTGAGAGGGCGCTAGTATAGCTTACTGGCCTGCAGTGCCAACTGTTTGGCGAGGCTGCAGGCTAAGTTTTTAGCGGGTCTGTTTAGGCTTCTGCTTTTTCAAATGCTAGCAATTCTGCTCCGCCATCCACTAACTCTCCTGGCTGATAAAAGAATTCACTGACTTTGCCGTCGCTGGGGGCGGCGATGGTATGTTCCATTTTCATCGCTTCCATTACCAGTAGGGTTTCGCCTTTGGCTACAGTTGCACCTATGTCCACTAGCAGGGTGACCACTGTGCCATTCATGGGTGCGGTGAGGTTGCCGCTGCTGTCCTGCTCTTGGTCGAGACCTAAGTCAGGTTGGGTTTTGGCGCAGTGAAAGACACCATTTGGAGTAAATAGATTAAAGCCGTTTTCGTCGCTGACTACTTTTATATTAGCGGGCAGCGCTGAACTCTCTGTAGTCACTTTGACCTGTTCTGTGCCAATAGTGATATTTATCCGTTGGGGGCTGTTGTCGCTGACGCGCCAATGATTGACTAGATGCCAGGGGGAGTTGGGTTCATTGGATTGTTCGGCGAGATCTTGGGCCGACTCTTTTCGGGCGGCTAAAATTGCCTGGGCAGCCAAAGGTGCGGCGTAGTCGAGATCTTCTTGGCGACGATGAAAAATCTCATCCTCATGCTCTTCTATAAAGCCTGTGTTCACATCGCCGCGGCGGAAGGCTTGGCTGCTGGCGAGGTTGTAGAGAAACGGAATGTTGGTGGTGACGCCGGCAATGTTATATTCGCTCAGTGCTTGGGTGAGACGTTGCAGTGCGCGCTCTCGGTCAATGTCCCAGACCACTAGTTTGGTGATCATTGGGTCGTAAAATACCGAGATTTCATCCCCTTGGATAACGCCGCTGTCGACGCGCACATGGGCCGTTTCCAATGGTGCTTGCAGCACTGTTAGCTTGCCGGTGGAGGGCAAGAAATCATGCTCTGGATCTTCGGCATAGATACGCGCTTCAAAGGCGTGACCCTTGAGGGTTAACTGATCCTGGGTGCAGGGTAGGGGTTCGCCATTGGCGACTCTGAGTTGCCATTCTACGAGGTCTTGGCCACTGATCATTTCGGTGACTGGATGCTCCACTTGAAGGCGGGTGTTCATTTCCATAAAGAAAAATTCACCGTTGCTGTCGAGTAAAAATTCGACGGTGCCAGCGCCCTGATAGTCGATGGCACTGGCTGCGCGAATGGCGGCTTCACCCATGCGCTGGCGCAGTTCTTCGGTCATGCCTGGGGCCGGTGCTTCTTCTATGACCTTTTGGTGGCGGCGCTGCAGTGAACAGTCGCGCTCGAATAGGTGTACTGCGTTGTTGTGCTGATCGCAGAAGACTTGAATTTCCACATGGCGAGGTTGCTGGAGATATTTTTCCACTAGCATGATTTCGTCGTTAAAGCTGCTTTTGGCCTCGCGCTTGGCGGCGGCCAGGGCCTGATCAAATTCATCGGCTTGGTAGACGGCGCGCATGCCTTTGCCTCCGCCACCGGCGGCGGCTTTAAGGAGTACTGGGTAGCCCATTTCATCTGCGGACTGTTTGAGGATGGCAGTGCTTTGATCTTCGCCATGATAGCCGGGGACTAGGGGTACATTGGCTTTTGCCATAATATTTTTGGCAGCAGATTTGGAGCCCATGGCCAAGATGGCTTCGACTGGGGGGCCTATAAAAATAAGGTTGTTGGCGTCGCACTGGCGGCAGAAGTCGGCGTTTTCAGAGAGAAAGCCATAGCCTGGGTGGATTGCCTGGGCGCCGCTGCTGAGGGCGGCTTGGATGATCTTTTCGATAACCAAATAGGATTCGGTTGAGGGGGATGGACCTATGTGGATGGCTTCGTCGGCTTGGCTGACATGCAGTGAATTGCGGTCGGCGTCGCTGTAGACGGCAACGGTTTTAATGCCCATTTTTTTCGCTGTTTGGATGATGCGACAGGCGATTTCACCGCGGTTGGCGATTAGTATTTTGGTAAACATTTTTTTGTCCATTTGTTGCTGGTTATAGTCCATTTGTCGATGCTCTTCTGCGCTCTGGGTCTAGGGTGCAATCCTGCAAGTAGACCCCTCGTCGTTGCGCTCTGTCGGGATGACATTAAAATACTCTGCCGGGATGACAGGGTGAGGTGTCACCCGCACCCAACGCTGTCACTCGCGCCATACTTTGTCATCCTGAGCGTAGTCGAAGGATCTCCCTGGTTTACTGCGTTCTCTACTTTACGCTGCCATCCTGCATGAGATCCTTCGGTTCGCTGCGCTCTCTCAGGATGACAGGTTGGGGTGTCACCCGAGCCATAAGTTGCCATCCCGAGCCCTACTTTGTCATCCTGCATGAGATCCTTCGGTTCGCTGTGCTCTCTTAGGATGATATCCTTCGGTTCGCTTTGCTCTTTCAGGATGAGATCCTTCGGTTCGATGCGCTCTTTCAGGATGAGATCCTTCGGTTCGCTGTGCTCTCTCAGGATGATATCCGCCTATGGCGGATATCACATTCTAAACACCCCAAATTTAGTCTCTTCTATAACCCGGTTATGACTCGCCGAAATCGACAGCCCCAACACCATTCTTGTATCCGCCGGATCAATCACACCATCATCCCAGAGTCTTGCAGAGGCGTAATAAGGGTGCCCCTGATGTTCATAGTTTTCGATAATCGGTTTTTTAAAGTCGGCTTCTTGCTCGGCACTCCAGTCAACCCCGTCACGCTCATGCTTGTCTCTAGTGACCTGTGCCAAGACACCAGCCGCCTGCTCGCCACCCATCACTGAGATACGCGCATTGGGCCACATAAACATAAATCGTGGATCATAGGCGCGACCGCACATGCCGTAGTTGCCGGCACCAAATGAGCCGCCAATCAAAACTGTAAATTTGGGTACATTGGCGGTGGCGACGGCGGTGACCATCTTGGCGCCATGTTTGGCTATGCCGTTATTTTCATATTGTTTACCGACCATAAAGCCGGTGATGTTTTGTAGGAATACCAAGGGAATTTTGCGCTGGGCGCAGAGCTCAATAAAGTGCGCGCCTTTTTGTGCTGACTCGCCAAAGAGAATGCCATTGTTGGCCACTATGCCCACCGGGTAGCCAAATATTCGTGCGAAACCACAGACCAGTGTGGTGCCGTAGAGTGCTTTAAATTCATCAAAATCAGAGCCGTCGACTACCCGGGCAATTATCTCGCGAACATCGTAGGACTTGCGCGCATCACTGGGTACTACACCGCCAATTTCCGAGCTGTTGTAGAGGGGTTCCATAGCGGCTTTAAGATCACCATTAACCGGTTTAATGCGGTTCAGTCTTGCCACGGCATTGCGCGCTAATTCAAGAGCATGGTGATCGTTATTCGCTAGATGGTCGGCCACGCCTGAGGTGCGGCAGTGAACATCTGCGCCGCCAAGTTCCTCTGCGGTGACCACTTCACCGGTGGCGGCTTTAACTAGGGGTGGACCAGCGAGAAAAATGGTGCCCTGATCCTTCACTATAATCGACTCGTCGGCCATGGCCGGCACATAGGCGCCGCCGGCGGTACAGGAGCCCATAACGGCGGCAATTTGCGGGATATTCTGGGCTGACATATTGGCTTGATTAAAAAAGATGCGGCCGAAATGTTCACGGTCGGGGAAGACTTCATCTTGACGGGGCAGGTTGGCGCCGCCGGAGTCGACCAGGTAGATGCAGGGCAGGTTGTTTTCGGCGGCTATGGCCTGGGCGCGAAGATGTTTTTTCACTGTGAGGGGGTAGTAGCTACCGCCTTTTACTGTGGCGTCATTGGCGACGATTACACATTCCTGACCGCTGACTCGACCTATGCCTGTGATAATACCCGCTGCTGGAACGGACTCACCGTATACCTCATGGGCGGCAAGGGCTGAGAGTTCCAAAAAGGGTGACCCGGGATCTAGCAGAGCTTGAACGCGCTCTCGGGGGAGTAATTTTCCTCGGGCGAGATGTCGTGCACAGGCTTTTTCACCGCCCCCTTGGCGAATTGTGGCCAAGGTGTTTTTAAGGCCATCGACCTGGGCTTGCATGGCTTCGGCATTGATAATGAAGTCAGCGCTTTTGCTATTAATCTTAGTTTTGATAATCGGCATAATTTTTCCTCTATCCGCAATTAGCTCTGGGCACTTTGTTGTCAGCTTTGGGC
>Ga0209815_1000488_pt1 | contig 29209 bp, 27 predicted proteins | sample CoawatmetaG00DNA_FD_187507 | JGI IMG/M metagenome (GOLD analysis project Ga0209815, IMG submission 187507) | Marine microbial communities from the West Antarctic Peninsula - Coastal water metaG002-DNA (SPAdes) (version 2) | ecosystem: Environmental > Aquatic > Marine > Coastal ...
GGTATGCTTCCTACAATATCTATTACGGCAAATAATACCATAAATGCAGTAACTATTTCTTTAAAATTAAAATTCATGCTGTCTTTTTTTCGTTTTACAAAATTAGTTAACTAAGTTTAGCAAAGTGTAAATTTAAAGTAAATAATTATCTTATTTTTGCTACATGTTTCAATTAGGAAAAACAATAGTTTCAGAAGATATTATAGAAAAAGATTTTGTGTGTAATCTTGCGGCTTGCGGTGGTGCTTGCTGTGTAGATGGAGATGCTGGTGCACCTTTGGAAGAAGAGGAGGCTAAAATTTTAGAAGAAATATATCCGAAGATAAAGCCCTTTTTAAGAAAAAAAGGGATTGAGGTAATAGAGAAAGAAGGTGTTTGGATTAAAAATGAATGGGGAGAATTAGAAACCCCTTTAATTAATAATGCAGATTGTGCTTATGTAATTTTCGATGAAAAGAATAAAACCTTGTGTGGTATTGAAGAGGCATATAATTCTGGCGCAATAGATTGGAAAAAACCAGTTTCTTGTCATTTATACCCTATAAGAGTAAAAGATTATAGCGAGTTTTCTGCCGTGAATTACCACAAGTGGGAAATTTGTGATGATGCTTGTACGCTAGGAAAAGAACTGCAAGTGCCCGTATATAAGTTTGTTAAACAGGCTTTGGTTCGTAAGTTTGGCCAAAATTGGTATGATGAGCTAGAAAAAGTAGCAGCGAAACATTTAGAGTAAAATTTATTTTTTAGAAAAGAATCCCAACAGCATTAAAGAAATTTGATGCTGTTTTTTTGTGGCATGTTCTTTGGTTTGGTATCGGTATAACCTTTAAAAACATCTAATTATGAAAAATTTAAAAAAGTTACCTAGCAAACAATTAGAAAAGTTCTCTAACATTTTTACACAGTTAGGCCTTGTTTTAGTGCTTTTTGTGGTTTACATTTCTTTAGAGCACAAAACCGAAGACAAAACGGTGAAAGACCGCGGTTTTGATTTTCATTCTGAAGTCTATCAGTTTACACCAGATACCGAGATTATTTTCAGAAAAGAATTAAAAAAAAGTATTCCAAAAATAGTCACTGCTGAAATTGATGTTTTTATACCTGATGCACCCATTGAAAAAGGGGAAAATGAAGAGATAGAAATGAATATCGTTGCCGAAAAAGCACCTTCTGTTATTTTGAATGCAGGCGATATTTTTGTTCTTAATATTCCAGATGAAGATCCAATCATAGAAGATGTGTCTTATATTATGATTCAGAATGCACCCGTTTTTAAAGGGTGTGAAGGATTGTCTAAAACAAAGAATAAAGTATGTTTTGATAAAAAAATGAAACTGTTTGTGCAAAGAAATTTCAATGCAGGTTTGGCAAATGAATTAGGTTTAAACGCTGGGAAGTATAAAATTCAGACACAATTTTTAATAGATGAAAAAGGAAATGTTATCGATATTAAAATTAGAGCACCGCATATACAGTTAGAAAAGGAAACAGCAAGACTTATTAAGAAGCTTCCAAAATTCACACCAGGACAGCAACAAAATAGGTTTGTAAGAGTACGGTATGTATTGCCCATTTCTTTTAGGGTAGAGTAAAAAGTAAAACCCAACCAAACGGTTGGGTTTTTTGCTACGTGCAATTTAGATTTTGTTACTTTTGTGAGATGAAAATTAATCAATATTTAGATGCAACTTATTTAAAAACTGCCTTACAAGCCGGTATTTCTGAGCAAGAAAATCTACAAAAAGTACTGCAGCTTGCAGAAGAAGCTATTAGCTACGGTTATAAGTTGGTGATGATTCGTTCAAAGTATATCTCAAAATTAAAAGCCACTTTAACTTTGGCAAACGCTAAGGTTTTAATTGGAACTGTAATCGATTTTCCTGAAGGAGATGCATCTATAGAGCAAAAACTACAAGAAGCGAAGAAGGCAATTAACCTTGGCGCAGACGAGCTAGATTTTGTAATCAATTACAAAGCATTTAAAAAAGGAAATATAGATTTGGTCACAAAAGAAGTAATTGCTTGCGTGTCTCTTTGTTTAGCGCATGATAAAATTGCAAAATTTATTATAGAGGTTGCGGCACTATCAAATGAAGAAATAATTGTAATTTCACAACTGCTGAAGCAAGTTGTTTTACAAGAGTTTGGAGAAGAAAATGCAAAAAATGTTTTTGTAAAATCTTCTACAGGTTTTTTTAAAACGGAGGTGAATGCTCCAAACGGAGCTACTTTAGAAAATATGATGTTGATTGCTAAAAACGCAAAACCATTAAAAATTAAAGCCGCAGGAGGTGTAAGAGATTACGAGACTGCATTAAAAATGATTTCTTTAGGAGTAGATAGAATAGGTACATCTTCATCAAAAGAGATTATTAATAAAGAATAACACTTAAACCAAAGCTACTAATTTTGAAAGATTTTTTTGCACACGAAACAGCTGTTATAGATGCAGACTGTACCATTGGGAAAGACACTAAAATATGGCACTTTAGTCATATCATGGCGCATTGTATTATTGGTGAAGCCTGTAATATTGGACAAAATGTAGTGGTTTCTCCACAAGTAATTTTAGGAAAAAACGTAAAAGTGCAAAATAATGTTTCTATCTATACAGGTGTAATTTGTGAAGACGACGTTTTTTTAGGACCTTCTGTGGTTTTTACAAACGTTATAAATCCTAGAAGTGCTATTAAAAGACAAGAGGAATACCAAAAAACCATTGTAAAAAAAGGAGCAAGTATTGGTGCAAACGCTACTATTATTTGTGGCAACAATATTGGTGCATATGCTTTTGTTGGTGCAGGTGCTGTGGTTACTAAAGAGGTTTTTCCTTTTGCATTGGTTGTTGGCAACCCTTCTAAACAAATAGGCTGGGTTAGCGAATATGGGCACCGATTAGACTTTAATGAAAAAGGTTTTGCAATTTGTAAAGAGAGCAAACAAGAATATTTATTAAAAAAAAATATTGTTGTAAAGGTGTAAAAACATTAAACATATTTATTTTAAATATTTATACAATACGTTGCTGACGCAGGTTTTTTTGCAAGTATTTTATGTATAACTGTCTTGATAAGAAAATGATAGGTTGTTTGTAATTGCTTCATTTAGTGTGGTTTTCTGTTTAAACTCAGATAAAAGAATTGAATTTCGATTTATTTTTTAAATTTTATTTATTTATTGCTTTTTATCTAGAATAAAGACTATCTTTGAAACGTGATTCTTTTTAAGGATCACACTTTTTCTTTTTCATAGCAATTTTCCCACTCAATTTATTGAGTGGGTTTTTTTTATTTATTTAACATCAAAAGCTTCAAAAAGGATGGTAAATTCATATTTATCAAATATCTTTGCAAGCTAACTACGGTGACATGAATACAGCTGTTATTTCAGACAATAAAACATCTATGAATACTATTATTTCAGACTTCAAACAGCTTACCAAAGTTGGCTTGTCTTTAAGCGTTGTGTTTTCTTCTGTTGCGGGGTATTTGTTAGCGGTAGAAACAATCAATTATTTTATACTATTTCTTTTATCTATTGGTGGTTTTTTTATGGTTGGTGCTTCTAATGCATTCAATCAAATTATAGAAAAAGACACAGATGCTATTATGAAACGTACGCAAAACAGACCTTTACCAACAGGTAGAATGTCTGTAAATGTAGCATTAACTATCGCTATTTTATTTACCGTTTTAGGTATTTCAATATTATATAGTATCAACCCTAAATCGGCCTTATTTGGTGCGATTTCAATATTTTTATATACCTGTGTTTACACACCTTTAAAAGCGGTAACGCCTTTAACTGTTTTTGTGGGCGCAATACCAGGTGCAATTCCCTTTATGTTAGGTTGGGTTGCCGCAACTAATAATTTTGGCATCGAAGCAGGGTTTTTATTTATGATTCAGTTTTTCTGGCAATTTCCACACTTTTGGGCAATTGGCTGGTTACAGTTTGAAGAATATAAAAAGGCAGGTTTTAATATGTTACCGATGGGAACCAAAGACAGAGGCGCCATTAAGCAAATTATTTTTTATACGGTAATAATGATTTTAGTATCTATAGCACCCGTTTTAAAAGTCTCAGGTGCATTTTATATTTATCCAGCAACCGCAGTGATTATTGCTTTGTTAGGTATTGTAATGCTGTATTACGGGGTACAACTTTATAAAAGTGAAGAGAATATAGACGCAAGAAAATTAATGTTATCCAGTGTTTTGTACATAACGCTTGTACAAATTATATACGTAGTAGATAAATTTTTACATTAAAAAAGGAAGATGGTAGAACAAACATTAGAACAAGAAAAAACCGTAAACAGAAGAAAGTCTGCGAAACCAATGTTATGGGTTTCTATGATAAGTATGGTGATGTTTTTCGCAGGTTTAACAAGTGCATACGTAATTAGTATGGAAAGAGACGATTGGGTAACTTTTGATTTGCCAGATGCGTTTTATATAAGTACCTTTTTAATTGTTGCAAGTAGTATTACAATAATGCTGTCTCAACGGTTTTTAAAACAAGATAAAAGGCAGCTTTCTCTTTTACTATTGGTGGTTACATTGTTTTTAGGAATTGGCTTTATTTGGCAACAATATGAAGGCTTTAATGAGCTTAAAAGTTTGGGCTTGTATTTTACCGGTCCAGGAAGCACAGTCTCTACTTCTTTTATAATTGGCATTACATTAATGCACGTTTTACACTTGTTGGCAGGGGTAGTTGTGCTTTTTGTTGTTATTTATAATCATTTTAAATATAAGTACAAACCAAATGATTTGCTGGGGTTTGAACTCGGTGCAATCTTCTGGCACTTTGTAGATATACTATGGATTTATCTATTTTTCTTTTTCTATTTTATTAGGTGATGAAAAATGATTAATTTTGCAAAACTATTTTTAACATTCAATCAATAGAATACATTTATGGAAGCAAATACTGCTGTACCAACTGACAAAAAAGATATCTGGAATGGTGGAGGTGGGAAACCATTTGGCGCTAGTTACGGTAAAATGATGATGTGGTTTTTTATCTTATCTGATGCATTAACTTTTTCAGGATTTTTAGCTGCTTACGGCTTAACACGTTTCAAGTTTATAGATACGTGGCCAATTGCAGATGAGGTTTTTACGCACGTTCCTTTTGTGCATGGAGATTTTCCAATGATTTACGTTGCAATTATGACGTTTATCTTAATCTTCTCTTCAGTAACAATGGTATTGGCTGTAGATGCTGGTCATCAGATGAAAAAGAATAAAGTAGCTTGGTATATGTTTGCTACTATTATTGGGGGTATTATTTTTGTGGGTTCACAAGCTTGGGAATGGAATACTTTTATTAAAGGTTCTTACGGTGCAGTAAAAACAACAGAAGGTAAATTGTTACAGTTTGTTAAAGATGGCAAACAAATAGCTTTGGCAGACTTTGTTGTGAATGATAGAACAGATGGCAGAGTGCAACATACTAAGAAAAACGGATTGTGGTTTGTAGATGAAGGTGCAATTCCTAATTATTCTGTGGCACAAGTAATAGAAGCTTACAATGCAAATCCTGAAATTCAAGTAAGAACAGAGTTGATCGATTTAGATAAAAAGAAAAAAACAATTCTTTCTAGAGAAGCAGGTGCTGTAATGTTAGCGAGAACAGACCAAGTGGTAGAAGGTGCAAATTTAGAAGTAAATGAATATGGGAACACCATTTTTGCAGATGCCTTTTTCTTTATTACTGGTTTTCACGGTTTTCACGTAGTGTCTGGAATTATCATTAATATTATTATTTTCTTTAATGTAATTTTAGGAACTTATGAGAAAAGAGGACATTATGAAATGGTAGAAAAAGTTGGTTTATACTGGCACTTTGTAGATTTAGTTTGGGTATTTGTATTTACCTTTTTCTACTTAGTATAACAAAAAAAATAGATAGAAGAAATGGCACACGCACACGAATCGAACACAAAAAGAATATGGATAGTTTTTGGTATTCTTTCTTTTATAACCATCGTAGAAGTTTATTTGGGTATTATTAAACCAGAAGCTTTACACTTACAGGGTCCAGGAACAAGTTGGTTGAATTGGATTTTCATCATCCTAACCTTGGCAAAAGCATACGGAATTGCATGGGTTTTTATGCACTTAGAAGGAGAGAAAAAATGGTTTAGGCGCTCTATTGTTTGGTCGGCTGTTTTTTTAATCTCATACCTAGTCACACTATTTTTATTTGAAGGAGGCTATATATTCGAAACATTATCACCACTCGTAAAATGGTAATATAAAATTTAAAGAGGTGGTTTTAACCACCTTTTTTTATACACTAAAGGTTCACTTAAAAGACAATTATGAAATTTTTCACTAAAAAAAGAATCGTTTTATTTTTACTATTTATTTTTCCACTGATGTGTTTTCTATTGCTTTCAACAGGAATAAACAACGCTTCTAAACTTCCTGTCTATGGCAAGAATGCGATAGATCTTTCAATACTTGATGCAACAAAAACATTAAAAAATAAAATAACTGTAATTTGTTTTTTAGGAGATGACATTACTAAAAACCAAGGAGGCGTTTTTAATCTAAGTCAAAATATTTATAAGAAATTTATTAAACACAATGACTTTCAAATTATAGCCATTTATCCTGAAGGGAATGAAGAAGAAGTTTTAAAGTTTAAAAAAGAGCTTGGTACTTTCACAGATATGGTAAAGTGGAAATTTACGTCAGGTTCTAAAGAAAACATACAACTGTTTTTTGACGGTTTTGATATGAATACTTCTCTATCTAATTTTTATACTGCTGATGCTTTTTTATTAGATAAAGATGGTTATTTAAGAGCACGTACAGATGATAAAGAAGAAAAAGACAGAAAGGTAATTGGGTACAATACAAATTCTGTTGCAGATTTAAAAAAGATAATGAAAGATGATATAAATGCGCTGTATTATGAATATTATGCTGCATTTAAAAACAAGAATAAGGCAGATAGAAAAGAAATAGGATCATGAAAAAGAACTATTCATTTATAGGTATTGCATTTATTATATTGTTATTCGGAATTTATACGGTGCCAAAGGTAGTCGCTAGATTTCAACCAGGTGCGAAGTTGGAGTATTTAAAAACCAACGAGGCAAATCCTCAAAAAAGAAAAGTTCCTGAGTTTGAATTTATAAATCAAGATGGAAGAACAATCACCAATAATGACTATGCAGGTAAGGTGTATGTAGTGGAGTTTTTCTTTTCAACATGCCCAAGTATTTGTCCCATTATGAATCAAAAAATGGTAACGATTCAAGACGAGTTTTTTGGAAATCCAAATTTCGGAATCGCATCTATCTCTATTACCCCAGAAATAGATACACAAGCCGTTTTAAGAACCTATGCAAAGGCAAACGGAATAACACACAGAAATTGGCATTTACTTACAGGGAAGTCAGATACGCTGGTGTACGCTTTGGCAAGACAAGGGTTTAAGTTGTATGCAGGAAAAGGAGAAGAGGAACACGGAGGATTTGAACACTCGGGTTATTTTGCTCTGGTTGATAAAGACGGATTCATTCGTTCTAGAAAAGATGACAACGGAAACACCATTATTTATTACAATGCTTTAGAAGACAACGGATTTCCAGATCAAATAAAAGAATTAAAAGAAGACATTAAAATATTATTGAATGAATAATCTAGCACAAGAAAAAAAGTATAAAAAAATTATTATAGCATTGTCTGTAGTAATTCCGATTGCTGTAGCTGCTTTGTTTGGTGTAAATTTAAGAAGTTTAGGCTTTGATGTGGCACCTTTAAAATTTTTGCCTCCAATTTACGCTTCTATAAATGGTGTAACAGCAGTGTTGTTAATTGCAGCCGTTATTGCAATTAAAAAAGGAAACAAAAAATTGCACGAACAATTAAATACAGCCGCAATTGCTTGTTCTTTGTTGTTTTTACTGATGTACATTGCATATCATATGACCTCTGATTCTACTTCGTTTGGTGGAGAAGGAATTATAAAATATGTCTATTATTTTATTTTAATAACACATATTGTATTGTCTGTAATTGTAATTCCTTTTGTTTTAATAACATATATGAAAGCAAAATTAGGCAAGTTTCCAGCCCATAAAAAAGTAGCCAAAAAGACTTTTCCTATATGGTTGTATGTTGCCGTTACTGGCGTAATAGTATACTTAATGATAGCTCCTTATTATGTTTAGCAAAAAAATTTCTTTATTATTATTGATTGTTTTTACTTCAAAAACTGCATTTTCTCAGTGTGCAATGTGTAAGGCCGTTGTAGAAAATGGAGATACCTCAATGGCAGAAGGCGTAAATAGTGGGATTACCTACTTGATGGTTTTTCCATATCTTTTAATAGGCCTCTTGTTTTTTACGATTTACCGCTACAACAAGAAGGTAAACAGCTAACATGTAAATAAGCGTAAAACGCTGTAACATATTTTATTTTTGGTCGTCTTATAAACAGCTAGCAAAGATAAAAATTGTTCAATTCTCAAATAAACGTGTTTTATTACGGATTATAATTTTTCAAATATTTGATTTACAATCACTAAAATTGTTAGCCACAACTATTTAGAAATTTATTAATATCATATAAAAGCTAAAATTTTGAGAACTAAATTCATCCTATTTGTAGTATTATGTAGTTCAATTGCTACTTTTTCACAAAAAAAATGGACGTTAAAAGAAGCCGTAGATCAGGCATTGGAGAAGAACATATCTATTCAACAAAATAAATTAAGTGTAAAGCTTGCAGAAAGAAATGTGGCCATTGCAAAAGGTAATTTCTTGCCAAGTTTAAATGGAAATACCGGAGGAAACTTAAATTTTGGTTCTGGTTTTGATCCTGTATCAAATAACAGAATTTCTACGAGTATTTTTGGTGGTTCTGTAGGTTTAAGTTCGGGTTATACAGTATTTAACGGGTATAGAAATACAAACACCTACAAACAAGCACAACTAGGAGTGGCCTCTAGCTTATTGGATTTGAAACAAATTGAGAATGACATTTCTTTAAGAGTGGTAAACACCTACTTAAACGTATTGTTTGCCAAAGAGAATTTAGAGGTTGCAAGGGTACAAGCAACCATCAGTAAGAAACAAATAAAGGCTGCAGATGCTAGGTTTAAGGCAGGTGCAATTGCAAAAGGAGAGTTGTTAAACTTTCAATCTACTGCGGCAAACGATTTACAAAGGGTCATTTTACAAGAAAATGCGTTGGATTTGGCTTTGCTAACAATTGCGCAGTTATTGCAAGAGCCAGTAGCTAATTTTGATGTGGCACCAATAGAAGTAGCAACGCCTTCGGCAAGTTTATTATATGACAATTCATCGGCTGTTTTTCAGAAGTCTCTAGATTACATGCCAGAAATTGCAAGCGCTAAATTAGACATCACAAACGCAGCGTTTAATGTTGCAATTGCAAAAGGAGGCTTCTTACCTACAATTACTGCTTCTGCTGGTTTATCTACAAACTACGGATTTAATTTAAATCTACCAGATGGCATTTCAAACACCGCTTTATTTTCACAGCTTGACAACAATTTGGGATATGGAGTAGGGTTTAATGTAAGTATTCCTATTTTTAATAGGTTTCAAACAAAAAATAGAGTCGCGCAGTCTTTCATAAATAAAGAAATTTCTGAAACAAGATTAGAAAGTCAGAAATTACTTTTAAAGCAAACTATAGAGCAAGCATTTTTGGATGTAAGATCTGGATTAAAAACATTTCAAGCAGCTGAAATTTCTTTGCTTGCACAGCAAGAGGCGTTTAAAAATGCGCAAGAAAGATATAATTATGGCGCCATGACGTTGTTCGATTTTGATTTGGTAAGAACGCGTTTGGTAAGTGCAGAGAGTACAATGATTCGTTCTAAATACGATTACGTTTTTAAAACAAAAGTATTGCAATTTTATTCTGGCGAGTTAGTCTTAGAATAAATAGAACAACATATTAAATTGAAAACGGCACAGAATTTAATTCTGTGCCGTTTTCTTTTTTCGAAATACTATCTTTGTAAAAAATAAGAAATTGGCAATTATCCTTAACATAGAAACTTCTACTAAAAACTGTTCTGTCAGTATTGCAGACAGTGGTAAAATTATAGCCATTAAAGAATTGAATAATGGCAACTATTCTCATGCAGAGGTACTGCATCCTTTTATAGAAAATATCTTAGCGGAAGGAAGTATTTCAAAAGACAAAATAGACGCCATAGCCGTAAGTAAAGGACCTGGATCTTATACAGGACTAAGAATTGGAGTTTCTGCTGCAAAAGGGCTTTCTTTCGCGTTAAGCATACCTTTAATCTCTGTAGATACACTTACAGCCTTGTCTTTTGCGATTGCTGTTGATAAGGGGATCATTGTACCGATGTTAGATGCGCGAAGAATGGAAGTATATTCCGCTATTTTTGACAAACAACATCAGAAAATAAGAGAAATTAAGGCAGAAATTATAGACGAAAATTCTTTCCTTGCTGACTTAGAACAAGGGGAAGTGCATTTTCTAGGAGATGGAGCTCATAAGTGTAAAGAGATCATTACACATAGAAATGCCGTTTTTGTAGACGATATGTTTCCTTCCTCAAGAGAAATGGCAATGTTGTCTTATCATAAGTTCAAGAAAAACGATTTTGAAGACGTTGCTTACTTTGAGCCTTTCTATCTAAAAGACTTTATTGTAATCCCAGAAAAGAAAAAAAAACCTACTTTTTAACAGCTACCTGATGCGGATATGGAATTTCGATTCCAGCAGCGTCAAGTGCTTCTTTTGTTTGTTCTAGAACCTCAAACTTAACGGTCCAATAGTCTTCTTTTTTAACCCAAGCACGTGTAAAAAAATTGATAGCACTGTCTCCTAATTCTGATAAATTTACAGCTGCAGCCGGTTCTTTTAAAATTAGAGGATGCGCATTAAGAACGAAAAAAATAACTTCTTTGGTTTTTTTAATATCAGACTCATAACCCACACCAAAAGTAAAATCTACACGTCTCGTATCTTCTGTACTATAGTTTATAATATTCCCGTTTGAAAGTGCGCCATTAGGAATAATAATTTCTTTATTATCTGAAGTATTTAGTTTGGTCGTAAAAATTTCAATCTCTTTTACGGTGCCACTTAATCCTTGTGCTTCAATAAAGTCACCTATTTTAATTGGTTTGAATAGCATAATTAAAATCCCGCCAGCAAAATTTGCTAAAGAACCTTGTAACGCTAAACCAATTGCTAAGCCTGCTGCAGCTAATATTGCCGCAAACGAAGTGGTTTGAATACCCAGCTGAGCAATAACACTTACAAACAATATTATTTTTAAAACCCAACGGACTAAATTGCATAAAAAATTTTGAAGGGTACTATCTGCATTGCTGTTTTTTAAAATATTCTTGGTAGTTTTAACCGCAATTTTAATTAGCAGTAATCCAATTACTAAAAGAGCCAAAGCCATTAACGCCTTTGGTGTATATGCTACTAATAGTTGCATTAGTCGTTGTAGGTATGCTTCCATAAATTTATTTGGTATTTAAAGAGAGTGATAATACTTTATAACTTTAATAATATCTTCTGTTTTCTCTCGATCTATTTTTTCTTTTTTTAGATAATTTTTTATTGCTTTAGGTTTATCAGAAAATAGCTGATAAAAGTCTTTCTTACCTTTTGGCAACTTTTTTAAACCAGCATTATTTAATGCGATATAATGAAGGTCTTTATCTCTTATAAATTTTGCTTTTTTGGCAGTTTCAAACTGCGTAATTGCTACTTTACCTTTTTTAAAGGTTACCTGTTGTTTGGTATATAAAGAGGTGTTTCCTTTATAGTTCATTTCAACATATTGCAGTTCGCCGTCAATATTCAGTGTGGTAAAGGTTCGGTTGGCATCCACAAAATGAATACTTTGATTTTCGGTTTTTGTTAAAAAATAGTTTTTATCATCCTTTATAAACTCCATTTCATTTCTAAAAATATTATAACGTAAATAGAACGCCTCTTTTAATGCGTCTACTTTAGCTTCTTTATAGGTAGTATTAATAAACCTTAAGTGCTGTGTTTTTGAGGATGCGTCTTCTGGTTGTACTCCTTCAATTCTAGTATTAGGACCTTGAATTGTAATCGACAAGCCATTTTGTCTACCTACTTGTGCAGCGATATTTATGGGTTGTAATAGTAAAAAAAGAGTTCCTAAGAGTATTGTATTTTTCATAATGATAAGTATATAAACGAAGTTACCACTATTGCCGTGGTTCTGGTTATAGATTCGATATAAAATAGTCTTAATTTTTTAATTTAAAAGAGTTGCAGACTTTCTTATAAGTTGTGTAAAGGAGCAATATTAATTAATTTCAAACGTAATTTTAAGATTTACTCTAAATTCTGAAATTTCGTCTCCGTTTACAACAGCGCTTTGAGATTGCACAAAAACAGCTTTAATATTTTTCACTGATTTCGAAGCTTGTTTTACTGCTTTCCTGGTAGCATCTTCCCAGCTTTTTTCTGAGTTTGCGAGTACTTCAATAACTTTCATAATAGCCATACTAATTTTTTTTTAAATCTTTAAGAAGCAAAGGTAACACAATCAATAATTGAATAGCATACTATTTCCAATGTTAAATTAATGTTACGTAATTGTTTGGTAATTGTTACAAAACAACTATATTTGTTAAGTAGTCATCAATAAAAAAAAGAAAAAATATGAAAAATATACTTGTAATTGCAATTTTTTGCATCGCTGCACTAGGATATTCACAAGATACGAAACCTACGTATGAAGCTGAAGGAGATTTAGTAAAGGCTACTTATTATTATGAAAATGGTGCTATAAGTACTCAGGGTTTTTTTAAAGATAAAAAACTAACAGGCAAATGGGCGCGTTTTGATAAAGAAGGTAACAAAACACAAATAGCTTTTTATAAAGAAGGTAAGAAGACCGGAAAGTGGTTTTTATGGAACGAAGGTTCTCTTAAAGAGGTAAGTTACAACAACAATAAAATAGAAAGCGTAAATTTATGGAAGGCAGATTCTAAAGTCGCTGTAAATAAATAGACAACCTAAAATAAATCAAGAAAAATCCAAAGTAATAGTTACTTTGGATTTTTTTTGCGCCTTATTTTTTTGGATGAACTTCTTAGAAATATAAATTGTGTCAAACAAAGCTTACAGGGTACTTTATATAAGCCACTCTTTTACTGAGTTTATGATTGAAATAGTGAGCTATTTAGTACAGCTATATAATTATATTTATTTGGCACGCTTGTTTTGTTTTGACATCCTAAGAGATGCATATTTGTCTTCTTTACAGATACTTTCCCTCTTGCACATAAACGCTTAAACAACTTGTAAAAAGTATTTTAAAGACGCCAAAAGAACAAGAAGTACAATGCGCTCGTTTTCTTTAGGAGTATAAATATTTAGATTAATTGGTGCTAATTTTAAACAAAAAAAAACGCTTAGAAATTAATCTAAACGTTTTATATATCTTGTAGTATTTTATTATTCTACTAATAAAGAAAAAGGAATGTTATAACTAACACCTACTGGTTTTCCTCTTTGTTTTCCTGGCTTCATTTTAGGCAACATTTTCATTACCTTAATCACCTCGTCTTTAATTTTCGGGTGTGGCGCTCTTGCTTGAATATTTACAATATTACCTTGTCTATCAATCTTAAAGCCAATAAAAACTCTTTTCTTACCTGGAGACAAACCTAATTCATTGGGTAAATCTGCATCAAATTTTCTAGAAAAGTGTTTTTGTACCATTCTACTAAAACAATCTTTTAATTCTTTTTTAGAACCTCTACATCCAGGGAATACAGGTGCATCTTCAATAATCATAAAGTTTACATCTTCAATAACCTCTTCTGCTTCTTCAATTTCTACAATTTCCTCAACTTCTACAGCTTCATTTTCATCTGTTTCAGTAGACTCTATTACAGTCTCTTCTACTTCCTTTTCATCTTCTACCACTTCAATCTTTTCAGGTGCTGGTGGTGGTGGTGTTTTAGGCTTCACAGGTTCTACTCTTTCGGTAATAGGAATTTCTTCATCCATCATTGCGTTCATATTCACAACACCTAAACTACCTGTAGTTTTGTCATATGTTTTCTTTTCAATTGCAGCGTAGGTTACAAATAAGGCCAATACAAGACCAATTTGCATAAATATTTTACTGTAATTTTCTAAATTTGATTTAGGGTTTTTCTTTATTTCCATGGAATAAGAGTTTTTTATAGTTCGCTAATTTAGCAAAATTATTGTTTTAATTACAAATCTTTTCGTTTTTTAACTTCAATTTTTTTACTAATTTGATTTAAAATAAGTAATCCTAAGAAAACACCCGTAGAGTTTGCAATAATATCTAGGTAATCTCCTGTTCTATAGTCTGTTAATTTATTTTGTAAAACCTCAATAACTATGCCAAATAAAATACAACAACCTACAATTAAATATTTTTTATTTTTTTTATAAAAAACCAGCAGCCAAGAGCTACTTAATATAAAATATGCAAAACAATGTTGTAGTTTATCTAAATGCGCAATACCAACATTGTATGAGGGCATTTTTACAAGACTTAAATAAAGAATACTTAAGGTTACAACAATGGCAATTATAAATATATTACCCTTTAACAAGGCTTTCATATGCTGCAGCATCTAATAAATCTTCTAGTTGTGAATGGTCTGTAAATTCAATTTTTATCATCCAACCTTTGTTATAAGGATCTGTGTTTACCAACTCTGGATCATCTTCTAAGCCATCATTAAATTCAATAACTTCTCCTGTTAAAGGCATAAATAAATCAGAAACTGTTTTCACAGCTTCTACAGAACCAAAAACTTCTCCTTCTTCTATGGTGTCATCTAACGTATCTACATCTACATAAACAATGTCTCCTAATTCCCCTTGTGCAAAATCTGTAATTCCTACAGTTGCTATATTACCTTCTATTTGAATCCACTCGTGGTCTTTTGTGTACTTTAAGTTTGATGGGATATTCATGCTAATAAATTTATTATTGTTAATTATTTAATTTCCTCCTAAGTTATAGATAATATTAAATCCGCCATTTATCGCTTGCCTCGGGAACGTGGTAGAGATTGCATATTTAGATGTTTGATGGTTGTAATAAAATGACGCTGTTAAATTACTATTTAATCTATAATCGGCTGTAAATTTAATAGAAAATAACCTTTGCCCACCACTAATTTGGTTATTATCTTCATCTACAGATCTAATTTGTGTTAAATTATCTCTTAAAGAAACATCTGCTCTTAAATTAACATCTCCTTTTAAGGTTTGTTTCTTGCCTGTAAAATTTGTTTTCATTTTTACGTCTTTAAAAACATACCCCATTCCAAGAATATACTCCGTTCCTTTAATATCTGTTAAAGTACTGTTGTTAAAGTTCATGGTAAGTGTTCTGTCACTTTTAACTTCTCCTCTTAAAGAGAAAGAATTTCTCATTTTCATATCTACTTTAATTAAAGGAGAAAACTCATCCACTAAGGTGGCTGCAGAAACTAATAATTGAGGCTCATAATTTCCTGCAGAATTATTGGTAGAAAATGCATTGTCACCGTCATATTGTAAATTGTTTGTAAAGCCAGAGACCGTATAAGAAGATTTATAACCGTGAGAAACTACAAAATTCCTAAAGTTCTTTTTAAAGAATCCTAGCTTCATGAAGCCGGTATAGCGCAGAGTCCAATTAGGAATTGGAATGTTTCTGAATAAACCGGTATTTACTTTATTAGGATCGGTACCAGAGTAAGCGGCCATAAATGCGGGCAACAAAACTTGCTGGCTAGTCGTACCAAAGCCATCAACTGGTGCACCTGTTTCTGTAGCGAGCCTGTTTGCGATAACACCCCTATAATCTCTCATTGTTTGAAACAGGGCATCTCCATCTGTAAAGGCGGTAGCTATCATAGAATGGCTGGTACTAAAGTTTCCTGTTTCAAAGGCTGGTGCGCTAAAATCTAACGCTCCAGTAGCAGAACCATTTTCTATAACATCTAATTGTTGTGATAGATCTCTTGTTTTAATTTGATTTCCACGAATATCAATATCTAAGTCTTTAAAAGGTTTTACAGTAAAGGTGTAATCTATTTTATTATACTGTGTTCTGCTGTATGTTTTGTTATAATAATCACTGTTGTCTGGGTCTCTTGGACCAACAAGCCATCCATTTTGTAAAGCTTTGTTTCTAATGTCTACCTGGCTTCCAAAGGCAAATGAAGTGGGTGCGCCACCAAGAAAGCCAACGGTTTCTGTATATCCTGGTAAAAACTGCCCGTTATTTTCAGAGTAACTTATTTTACCTTGTTTTACGGCGGTTACAATGTCATAAGCAGTTTTTAAAACCTTCTTTCCTAAAGGAAGATTTTTCTTTAATCTTACACTTCTACGATTTCTTGTTCCCCCTTTTTTAGCAAGTGCTTTCGAGTTTTTTCTTTGCGTTTTACTCATTAATAAACGTTCAAAGCCTAAGCTCTTATAAAACCGATCTAAAGTAAACGTAGTATTTAAATTATGGGTGTTTGCATTCTGAATAACATTACCTACTAAGTCTGTATACGGAATGTCAATTCCATCGATACTAATGGTGCTTTGTGCGGCCGCTTGCCAGTCAAAATCTGCTGTATAGGCGTAATCTGCTTTTATCCAACTTAAAAAAGGAATCTTATCTATTGGTAATTTATAGGTTCCGTTTAGTTTTTGATGGTAATGGTTGGCTCTTCCGGTATTAAAAAACTCGTCAAATATTTGAATTTCGTCACTAGAACCAAACGTATCATAGATGTAACTATTGGTTGCATTAAAGTTAAATTGAAGCGATTTTGTTAAATCGAAACCAACGGTGTAATCCCAGTCAAATAAAAACCTACGTTGTTTTAATTCTGGCTGATCAGACAATCCTTCCACTAAATTTCGAGACTGTTGTTCTGTGAAGTTTCTATTAATTCTAGAGTTTACAGCAATGTTAGACGGAATAGGGTTAAAGTTAAAATCTTTAATGAGCTTTAAATACTTATGCTGTAAAAAGCCAACTTTTTGAAAAGGTTCTATTGATTTTGATTGAAAATTATAACTATAGGTTGCGCCAGCAGTTACATTTTCATTGGTGTATTTTTTGATGTTGTAATCCCTGTGAAATTCTTTGTTATGGGCGTAAGAAACAGATACATTTTCAACATTATAGAACTTTGGTTTTTTTGTTGAATTCGGATTTCTGTTCTTTTTTACATTTATAAAACTGATGCTCGTTCTTTTGGTATAATCTCTAGAGAACTCACTATTCGGATTTTCTGCGATAGCATCTTCTAAAGTTACATCTTGGTATTGTGGATCAAACTTTGGATCTATAAAAGTTTCACCAATACTGTAACTCATAGGCAATTGTATGCCCCATTTCTTTGGTGTTAATACTTTTCCTAAGTTAATGGTGGTAGCAATATCATATTGCTTGGTTTCATCTAAGCTCCGTTGGTTTACCCTGTCTTCTACGTTCCCAAAACCCACGGTAGACATGCTTCCTGCTAAAGATACATTCGCAATATCGGCAAAATTGGCATCGGCATTTACAACTGCAGCCCAACCGCCTTTATTATCAAACCCAGCAGAGCGCAACTCATTAAACCAAACTTCTGCGCTTTTATTAGTAGAAGTAGTATTTTTAATCCCCAACATTATCGTTCTTACTTGTGCTAAAGTTGGGTTTCCTTTTACACTAATAGTGTAAGGTATGGTTGTGTTTTGTTCTTGAGATTGAAAAATTCCTGAAACAGGAAAGTTCGCACCATTTCTTTCTAATTTTACTTTACCAAAGGTTTCTAAGAAGGCATCTAAATTATTAGCTTCTGGCCAAATATCTAGGGCAGAAGTTACACTCGTAGATACCGTAAGCGGAATTTCAATTTGATAAAAATTTTCATTTAAATCTGTCCCTAACCTTATAATTGCAGTAATATCACCGTCACTCAAATTGCCTTCTCCGATGTTTTTCTGCAAGTGGGTAAACATTTTTAATTGCTTAAAACGTCTTAAATCTACACTAATATTCTTGTAGATAGCTCTTACTTCGTCTGGCTTTAATTGGTTTACTTTTAAGGTAACAGATTGTTCGTTTTGCAATTGTACCGTAGTACTTCCTTGCAAACGTTCTCTTTCAATTCCTGGAGGTTGTATGTAGCTTCCTTCATTTTGCTCTATACTTACCACACCAACTTCAAAGTCATTTAATTCATCTTGTGTAAGCTCTCTATCTGTATTTGCTGTCGGGTCTAGGGTTCGAATATAACGTCTCCAATCTCCACGCACCAAATCTAATTCACCAAAACGTACCACAACAGGCATTTTAAAATTGGTTAAAAACATTCTTATAAAACGAATGCTATTAAAATCTGAAATACCGTTTACTGGAGTTCCACTTCTTATCGGAACTCTAAATTGATACCATGTTGTTTCTTGTGTACTTCCGTTTTCTAAAGTTACAGATGTTGTTTTTTCGTCTACAATATACCCAACACCCTTTCTTAAATCGGCCTGATTCATAGAGATTTTATACTCGAAATAACTCTCTACCGTATTCATGGTTTGATCTCTATTAATGTCTTCTGTATCTGGGTATGTGGTGGAAGAGGTTGGATACGATTCTGTACTTTGGTTTAAGGTTTGAGAGTTTCCTTGGGTATTGTTATAGTCTTTGTACCTGCTAATTAAAGTTGCGTCTGTTGCATCTAAATTTGCACCTCTAAAAAATTGGAAGTTATCTCCTGCTGGGTCATTTAAGTTTGCAAATTGTCCAATGCCAGGTAGGTTTTTTTCTTCTGCATCATTTAAACCATCAAAACCAATATCTTGATTTGCTCTTGCAGCATCTTGCTCATTAAAGGCATAGATAATAGAAGGGTTTCTAGGAACATCTCCCCAAATAGTGCTGTTTACGTTACTTCCAGATACTTTTAAACCATCTTCAGGCAAGCCGTTTTCGTACATTTTACGGTTGTCCTTTAAAATGTCTTCAGAGATATTACCTAAATTTATGTATAAATCTCCTACTTGGTTTGCAGGGTTTTTCGGGTTTACATCTTGTGGTAACCCTTCCGCTGTAGTTAAAGAATAATTTTCATACGGGTCCATAATCCAGAACTGCATGTATTCTACATTAGCCTGGTCAAAATTATTAGTAGTTAATGGGCGCATAATTCCACCCCATCTTGTTTCCGCATTTGATAAGGTTGCTTTATTTCCTTGAATTGTAGCCGTTGGATCATAGTTGTAAGAACCTCTTTCTTGTGGGAAATACGCCAAATCTAAAGTTCTAACCAAAGAATTTTGCGTAATGTCTAGCTGAACGTTTGGAAACAATTCTCTGTAGTTAATCTGTCTTGTTTCTGCCCTAGAAAGTTCTGCTGCATCTACACTTGCCGGTGTATCTCCAGCACCATAAAATATCTGATCTACTTGATACCAAGCTAGTTTTCCTCTTTTATAATTGTAAGATAAATCATCTGCATTTCCATTAAAACGCTGATTTGAAGGGTTATTTGGTGTACTCGCTTCATACCAATCTAAGGCAGATAATAAGCTAATAGGTATTTGAGAAGCTTCAAAATCGTCTATATAAGACGTTGCAGCACCGGTAACATCTATTCCGCTTGGAGACCCTGGTATTAAATAAGCCATATCTCCTCTAATAGATAAATTAGACGCGGCGTCTGTATCTACAAAAGGCAATTTATTTGCCAATTTTGTGAAAAAGGGAATTTCAGAGGAATAATCGAAGTTAAAACCCAACATGGTATTGTTTATAGGTTCTGCACCAAAATTAACTTTAGGTGTTAAAGGTCTTTCTTCTATGTTTAAATAGGTTGCACCCACCACTAGGTCATCAGAAAATTTGTGTTCTACATCTACGCCAAAAAATGTTTTTCTTTGCTGATTAAAAACAGCATTATTTTCTGTAGAGACACTAATTGGTACTCCAGAGGCACGCAAACCTGGGTCTATAATTTGAACTCTTCCTAATTGATAATCTACCACATAATCTACACCTTCTACCAACTGTCTTCCACCAGAAGAAACTCTTACAGAACCTCGAGGCACATTAAATGCACCAATAGGAATACCACCAGAACTTTCTGATTTAAAGTATCCCTTTAAAAAGTATTTATCTTTGTTTTGAAAGTTGTTCTTAATATTTATTTTGGTATTTAAATACAGTTCTTTAAATAAATAACTAGCATCTGAAGGAGCTGTTAAGGCATCTTCTAAATTGTTTCCAAAGGGTTCTGGCTCTGGGAAAAACACAAAGCCGTTTTCTGAATTTACCGTAATTCCTTCTAAGTAATCGAAAAATCCGTCTGGTGTTCTAAACTGACTTTGATCTAGCTGGTCTAATTTAAAAACCTGTAATAATGGGAGGTTCGAAATACCTGTAGTTTGTGCGTTTTGTAAAACGTTTGATGGAATTCCTGTTTGATCATCTCTGTATTGAATTTCAAATCGAAAACCCTCTTGCGTTAGCGGGAAAGCACCCAAAGCATACACGTTTTTCATCATTAAACGCCATGTTGGGAAAGACTCATCTTCACCCGTAGTAAGATTTGTTCTTTTGGTTTGTAAAATTTCTGAACGCAGCAGTTTTACGGCTAAATTATTTGGTGCTTGAATTCCTTCATTTGAAAATTCACCAACTTTAAAAGAGTTTTTAGAACTCCCGTTTACATTACCAGCAACAGTATATTCATATGCAACTGCTAAAACTTCCCCATCATTTAACCTTCTATTCAAAGAGATAAACCCCAGTTGGTCATTTAAGCGATATTCATTTACATTTAATTTTCTAGCGTTTTCTAAAACAGAATAATTGGTTCCATTTTGCATGTTGTAAGGTAGTAAAGAACTGTCTACTGTAGAAACATCTCTAATACCACCATTCGGAGTAATTTCTGTTCCAATTCTATTGGCGCCATTAAATGGTAAGTTTTTTCCAGAGATTTGTGCTTGTGTAATAGCGCTATTTAAAACTACACCACTTTCATCAACCAGAACATTAGGTACAGATTCTCCAATATCTGCAAAGGCTACAATACTCCTAAAATCTTCTGTACTTGCATTTCTATTGGTAATCCAAACTTCTACTCTCGTAATATTTATAGGACTATTTATAAGGGGATAATTTTTTAATGAATTTGCGTAATTATCTATAAAATACTGAGATAAGAAAAAGTGCCTGTCATTGTCATAATCTGTAGCTCTTAACTCAAATTGCTGAATAGAAGCACCACCTTCTGCGACAACGGTTTTACTTTCAGAATTTTGTTGTGAGAAAACAGCAGTAATATTTGTATTCCCAAACTGTAGTTTTGTTTTTACACCAAATAAACTTTGTGCACCATTAATTAAAGAGTTTTTTATGGGCATTGAAATATTACCAGCTTCGATACCTTGTATAATTCCGTCTTCAGAAAACCCACCACCATTTTTATAAGCATCAATTTTTTCGCTGACTGCGCTCGCTTTACTTCTTATGTCGGATAGTTTATTACTGTTTTTGTCGCCTAATACTTCAGATGCGGATGGTGGTATGAATTGAATTTTTATCAAATTCTGAAAATCGAAAGATGCCTGTGTGTCGTAATTGAAAGTGGCCTCTATACGAGTACCAACTTTTGCACGAACACTTGCATTTATCTGCTGATCAAAATCAAAGGTAAGGTTGCTTCTGTTTTCTTCTGAAATTTGCGGATTGTCTGTATTTTGATAAATAAAACCAAGCTTTAAATTTAAATTACCGGTGGGTGTTACTTTTACTTCGGTACCACCAAAAATAGTTTCAAAAAACTTATTATTCACATAATAGGTTGGTAGTAAATCTTTTTGAGCTTCTTCAGCGCCTTTTTTCTTGCTATTTGTTGCACTTACTTTGGTCTTAAAGTATTGCAACATGTCTCTTTTTAAACGGTACTTTTGATATTCTTTTGGTGATAAATAAATAGGAGTTCTTGTGGCATAATTTCCAATTTTTTCAACAATAACGTACGTGTTCAGCAACTTATCAAAAACAACTTCTTTTTCAGCTAAATCATCTAAATACAAACCTCCTTTTTGAGTACTTTTAAAGTCATACCGCAAATCTACAGCAGGTGTTGTAACGGTAGTAGTATCTTTTTCTGTGTTATTTTGAGCGTGCGTAGCGAAGCCTACTGTGAAAGTAATTGTAAGGAATAAAAAAAATCTTTTAAAAAAGGTACTCAATTGATTATAAGTTTTTTAGAGCTAATTTTATAATTTGTTCAACAGTAGCGTCTCCATTTTCTTTTACAATAGCAGTAACTAATTTTTCTGATTGCTTTCTTTGAAAACCTAAGACTTCTAAAGCAGATAACGCTTCATCTTTATTTGTATTGTTTGCACCTGTAGAAATTGCATCAATATCAAACGTCTTTAAGATTTTATCTTTTAAATCTACAATAACTCTTTGCGCAGTTTTTACGCCAATCCCTTTTACAGACTGAATAACAGCAACATTTTCTGAGGCAATTGCCTGCTGAATTTCTTCTGAAGTCATAGAAGAAAGCATTGTTCTTGCAATACTAGGGCCAACGCCAGAAACAGAAATTAAGAATTTAAAAATGGCTCTTTCTGTTTTATTGATAAACCCAAAAAGCGTGTGCGCATCTTCCCTTACAGAAAGATGCGTATATAAAATCACGTTTTCATCTGCAGGTAAAGCTGCATACGTATTTAAAGAAATATGCAGTAAATAACCAACGCCGTTGCAGTCTACCACAACCTCTGTTGGGTTTTTTTCTACCAATCTTCCTCTAATTTGTGTGATCATAATAATCTTTTCAGGCTTCTAAAGTAATACTTTTTATTTGTTGTTCCTTTTTTCTTTTAGCTGCGCATCTACAACAGCTAGAGCAGCCATGTTTACCATTTCGTCTACACTTGCCCCTAATTGTAAAATATGTACAGGTTTGTTAAAACCTAGAATTACAGGTCCAATAGATTCTGCACCTTCTACTTGCTTTAACAATTTATAGGTAATGTTGGCAGATTCTAAATTAGGAAAAATTAAAACATTTACTTTTTTACCATTTAATTTAGAAAAAGGAAACTCTTTTGCGAGCATTTCCGGATTTAAGGCGAAGTCTGCTTGTATTTCTCCGTCTATAACCGTGTCTGGAAAATGACGATGAATATATGAAACTGTTTCCCTAATTTTTTTAGAAGTTGCAGAACTTGAAGAGCCAAAATTAGAATAAGAAAGCATGGCAATATTTGGCTTCATACCAAACATATTTACAAACTTACCAGTCATTTGTACAATTTTAGCCAATTCCTTAGCTGTAGGGTTCTCATTAATAGTAGTATCTGCTAAAAATAAAGGCCCTTGTTTTGTTAACATTAGATTACACGCTGCGATTCTAGTAACATCTTTGTCTCTTTCAATTAACTCTAACATTGGTTTTACAACCGTTGGGTAAGGTCTAGAATATCCGGTAATTAGTGCATCTGCTTCGCCTTCATTCACCATCATTGCAGCAAAATAATTGCGCTCTCGCATTAATTTTTTTGCTTCAGAAAATGTTCTACCTTTTCTTTGGCGCGTTTTCCAATATGCTTCGCCAAATTTATTTATTCTTTCTTTTTCTTCGTCTGTTTTTGGGTCTATAATAGTAACATCATCTGTAAACCCAATTTCTTCTTTGAGTTCTAGAATAACATCTTTTCTACCCAATAAAATTACGATGGCTAATTTTTCTTCGTGCACTCTTTGTGCAGCTTTTAAAACATCTAGATGATCTGCTTCCGCAAAAACAACACGTTTTGGATTTCTTTTAGCTCTGTTGTGTAAAAGTCTAATTTCTTTACTACCAGAACCAGAACGCTCCATTAATTCTTCTTTGTATTTTTCCCAATCTGTGATTGGTTCTAAAGCAACGCCAGATTCCATTGCAGCTTTTGCAATTGCTGGTGGAATTTCATAAATTAACCTTGGGTCAAATGGTTTCGGAATAATATATTCTCTTCCGTACGTTAAACTTACTTCGTCATACACAATATTTACCTGCTCTGGCACCGATTTTTTTGCCAAATCTGCCAAAGCATGTACGGCAGCCATTTTCATTTCCTCATTAATTTTAGTAGCTCTAACATCTAAAGCTCCTCTAAAAATAAACGGAAACCCAAGTACATTATTTACCTGATTAGGGTGGTCTGACCTTCCTGTAGCCATAATAATATCATCTCTAGTGGCTACTGCAATATCATATTCTATTTCTGGTTCTGGGTTTGCCATTGCAAAGACAATTGGGTCATTTGCCATGGTTAAAAGCATTGCTGGTGTTACTACGTTTCCGGTAGATAAACCGATGAAAACGTCAGCATTTTGCATTGCCTCCTCTAGTGTTTGTAAATCTCTATCGGTTGCAAATTCTGCTTTTTGTGAAGTAAGCGTTTCTCTATCTTTTCTGATGACTCCTTTGCTATCACACATGACAACATTTTCTCTTTGTACCCCTAATTTTAGGTATAAACGCGTACAAGAAATTGCTGCTGCACCCGCACCATTTATTACAATTTGTACTTTACCAATGTCTTTTTTTGTAATGTCGATGGCATTTTTTAAGGCAGCTGCAGAAATAATAGCAGTTCCGTGTTGGTCATCATGCATTACAGGAATGTCTAATTCTTCCTTTAAACGTCTTTCTATTTCAAAAGCTTCAGGAGCTTTGATATCTTCTAAGTTAATTCCGCCAAAAGTAGGCGCAATTGCTTTTACTGTTTGTATAAAAAGCTCTACATCTGTTGCATCTACTTCAATATCAAAAACATCAATATCTGCAAATATTTTAAAGAGCAGTCCTTTTCCTTCCATAACTGGTTTAGAGGCTTCAGGACCAATATTTCCCAAACCTAAAACGGCAGTTCCGTTAGAAATTACAGCGACTAAATTACCCTTAGCAGTGTACTTATAAACGTTGTTTTTATCTTTTGCAATTTCTAAACACGGCTCAGCAACTCCTGGTGAATATGCCAATGCTAAATCGTGCTGAGTTGCATATTTCTTGGTAGGAACTACGGCAATTTTTCCCGGCTTTGGCTTTGCGTGGTATAATAGGGCTTCGTGTCTTTTTCTAGAATCGCTCATAATTGAATAATAGTTTTTGGGGTGTAAATATAAGTTAACTTTTTGATTGCGTATGCCATGTTTTTCAATTTAAAAAGCACTGAAATATAAAGGCTTCGGTGCTTAATTATTTTTAATTTACGAAGACTAAAAAAAATAATGGGATAAAAAATTGAAATAAGAAAATTAGTAATACAATCGCAATTACATTTATAACAACACACACACTTGTAACGCGCATTCTAAATGCCTTAAAAGATGATTTTTCTAAGCAAAACATTAAAGAAGTTTATCAAGAATTAGCTGTTTGTTTAGAGCAAAATAGTCTTTTTAAAGAATGAAACTCATTTTGTCTTGCGAGCACGGTGGAAATAAGATTCCTGCAAAACAGCAGCATCTATTTAAAAAAAAACATACCAATTTTAAACTCGCACAGAGGTTATGATTTGGGAGCTTTAGATGTTTTTAATGCATTAAAACCATTGTCACAGGCTTCTTTTTTAGTGAAGAGAGTCGTCTTTTAGTAGAACGCAACAGGTCTTTGAACCACAAAAATTTATGTTCTAAATTTTCTAAAAAACTCCCTTTAGAAGAAAAAGAAGCGCTAATAAAAAGGTATAACATCTATAGAAATTCAGTAGAAACTACCATTAGAATATTGGTTGCTAAGAAGGAGTTGGTGGTTCATATTTCTGTACATTCTTCCACGCCAATTTTAAACACGGTAGAAAGAAATTGTGATATTGGTTTGTTGTTTGACAGCAGAAATAGAAAAAAAAGAGTTTTTTCATCTGTTTAAAAAAGAAATTTTAGCGCTAAATGATGCATTAAATGTGCGCTACAATTATCTTTATTTAGGCAAATTCGATGGTTTTACAAGCTACTTGCGAAAACAGTTTCATGAAAATTATATAGGCATTGAAATAGAAGTAAATCAGAAGTTTTCTAAAGAAAATAAAACCGCACTTTTTTTAAAGGAATTATGAATAAGCCGCTAAGTAACACGTTAAGCATGTATTCACTCCGATTTTTATAAAGAGTAAGCTTTTGCACTTTGTGAAAGGAAGCTTTCACTTGAAACACGAAAATTAGGCATTCGTAGCATTTATCTTTTTTGGCTTTATTTTTGTAATAGGTTCCATAATTGAGTCAAAAATTAAGAGTTTATTAAGTTTGCTTTAACAAATCTTAAAGATTTTCTTGTAACATAAACTTTATGTTTGCGTCTATTAACAAAATCCTGCTATGAAAAAGAGCGTTATTATTTTATTATTATTTTCTGTGTTTGCTATGAATGCACAGATAAAAGGAACGGTTACAGACAAAGAAGGAGCACCACTTTCTTCTGTAAGTGTTTATTTAAACAAAACCTTTACAGGAACCACTACAAATGACAATGGAAATTACAACCTAACGATAAGAAAACCAGGAAAATATTCGCTTGTTTTTCAAATTATTGGTTTTACTACCTTAAAAAAAGAAGTGAATATTACTTCTTTTCCGTTTGAACTAGATGTTGTTTTAGAAGAAGAGAATGTACAGTTAGAGGAAATTGTTATTTCAACAAAAGACAATCCTGCAAACCGTATTATTAGAAATGTGATTGCGAATAAAGACAAGAATACAGATAAGTATGCCGATTATACCGCAAAATTTTATTCGAGAGGATTAATTAGAATAAAAGATGCCCCAGAAAAGTTTCTTGGCGTAAGTATTGGGGACCTTGGTGGAGGTTTAGACTCTACAAGAAGCGGAATTGTATATCTGTCTGAAACTTTTTCTAACCTCTCTTTTCAGAAAAAACCTAAAAAATTCAAGGAAAAAATATCGGCTTCTAAAGTTTCAGGCAAAGACAATGGCGTTAGCTTTAATAGAGCAGAAGAGTCTAATTTAGATTTGTATGAAAATAGTCTGGAGGTTTTTAACGGTTTGGTTTCTCCGATTGCTACAAATGCCTTTAGCTATTACAAGTATAAATTGGTGGGTACTTTTTATGATACCGATGGAAGACTGATTAATAAAGTAAAATTAATTCCGAAGCGAAAAAACGACCGTGTTTTTGATGGTTTTATTTATATTGTAGAAGATGATTGGGCTTTGTACGGTACAAATCTTAGCACAACGGGCGCACAAATAAGCATACCTGTCGTAAATTCTATTGAAGTTAAACAAGGGTATCAGTACTCCGCAGAAATAGCTGGTTGGATTTTGACAAATCAAACCATTGGTTTTGACATTTCTTTCTTTGGTATCAAACAAAACGGTACCTTCTCTTACGTGTATTCAGACTATAACTTTAAACCCACTTTTACAGAAAACTCTTTTAGCAATGAAGTGTTGTCTTTTGAAAAAGACGCCACAAAAAAAGACACTGTTTTTTGGAATAAATTAAGACCTGTGCAACTTACAAAGGAAGAGGTTACAGATTATAAAATTAAAGACAGTATTAAAATTGTTCGAAAATCGAAGCCCTATTTAGATTCGATTGATAGCCAAGGAAATAGGTTTGGTTGGTTAGATCCAATTAAAGGATACCGTTTTAGAAACTCATACAAAAACAACTCTTTTTCTTACAACGGGCCTTTGTTGAAGTCTGGTTTTAATAGCGTACAGGGTTTTTATACAGGTGTAGGATTTCGTTATTTTGAGCAAATAAATAAATATGGAAAATGGTGGAACGCTGGCATAAGTGCCGATTATGGCCTCTCAGAGAAACGCATAAGACCCACTTTCTTTTTCACTAAAAAGTGGAATAATTTTTCAAGACCAAGGTTAAATATTTCTGGGGGAATTACAACCAGTCAGTTTAACGGCAGAGAACCGATGCTAAAACTGAACAATACTTTAAGATCTTTGTTTTACGGTAACAATTATCTAAAAATCTACGAAAAAACTTTTACCAAGGTGGCGTATTCCGAAGAAATTAAAAACGGACTTTACTTTTCATCTTCTTTAGAGTATGCAAAAAGAACGCCACTTTTTAACACCACAAACTATTCTTTTGTAAAAGAAGCTGAAAATGAATATACTTCAAATAACCCTTTAGATGTCTCAGATTTTACAAATACCGCTTTTAAAGAACACAATATTGCAACACTAAATGTGGGTGCTAGGATTGTCTTTGGTCAAAAGTATGCAACATATCCTAATGAGAAATCTAATGAGGGCAATGACACCTATCCAACGGTAACTTTAAATTATACAAAAAGATTTGGTGCAAAGAATTCAGCATTAAATTCAGATGTATTTATTGCAAGTGTGAAACAAGATATTAGCGCAGGTAATTATGGTAGGTTTCAATACCAACTTAGGGCAGGTGCTTTTTTAAAGAAGAAGAATATTGCTTTTATGGATAATTTACAAGCCAACGGAAATCAACTGTTATTTCCAATAGATGCTGGTTTAAATAGTTTTAATTTATTAGAATATTATAAATTTTACACGAATGATAGATATGCAGAAATGCATATAGAACACGATTTTAGAGGTGCTATTTTAGGTCAGATTCCACTGATTAATAAATTGAACTTCCATTTAGTTGCTGGCGCAAAAGCCTTGTTTATGGCAGATAAAAAACCGTATACGGAATATGCTGTTGGTCTGGCAAACGTAGGTTTTGGAAAATGGCGTGTACTTCGGGTAGAATTTGTAAGTGCGCAATATGGTGCTATAAAAGAAAACGGTTTTGTGTTTAGAGCAAGTTTGTTTTAACTATTTTTGAAGTATGAAGATCAAAACACTTTTTTTTGGCATTACTGCTGATTTAATTGGTAAAACGGAACTAGAGATGGTGCTAGAGAATTCAATTACTGTGAGTGCATTTAAATTGGTTTTAAAGGAAGAATATCCACAATTAAAAAACATCGATTCTTATGCAATTGCTGTAAATGAAACATATGCAGAAGATTCTTTAATTTTAAAGGATGAGGATGTTGTGGCTGTGATTCCGCCAGTTAGTGGAGGTTAAAAGTCTTTTATGAGCTTTGAGTACTTCATTCTATGAAGCGAAAAAAGACTTCACAGGTTTTAAAAACCAGTGAGGTCTGATGCCTTTAAATTTAATTTACTTAAATT
>Ga0209815_1000495_pt1 | contig 29022 bp, 42 predicted proteins | sample CoawatmetaG00DNA_FD_187507 | JGI IMG/M metagenome (GOLD analysis project Ga0209815, IMG submission 187507) | Marine microbial communities from the West Antarctic Peninsula - Coastal water metaG002-DNA (SPAdes) (version 2) | ecosystem: Environmental > Aquatic > Marine > Coastal ...
GCGCTAAGGCCCAGACATTTAAGGCCCCCCTGGGTAAGTATACTAGAGCTCGTCTTCGTTAAGTTGCTGAAGGCTAGACCTTTCGCTATTGCTTTTCTTATTGTGGCAGCTGGCACACATTGGCTGTAGATTTTCGTGGTTCCACTTGCTGCCGCCTAATCTTATCGGGGTTATGTGATCTACTACAGTAGCTATAGCTGTCGTACACTCTCTACATAATGGCTCACCGGCTAAGACGTACAGGCGTAGCTTCCTCCAGTCTCTGCTATTGTAGAAGCTGGTGTCTTCGCCTGCATTACCTGCAAAGGTTTTGCGCTTAGCTAGCCAGGGCTTAGCTGTTCCCTTTCTCGGTATGTAAGGCATTACTTATCTGTGTCTACTAGCAAGCGGTTAATCTTTTCAGGATCTAAAGCTTTAATAGCTTTTAAGTTTAGTATCTCTTGCTTTTTTGCCGCGGTGCGTTCAGCTGGTGTGCTGTCCGTTCCTAGGTTCTGAAATAGCCCGGCGTTATGCTTAAGTACTTCGTCTATCTTTTCTTTCTTATTCATATCTCTATTCTACTTAAGTAGCTGCCGTCCTCTAAGCTTATATAAGCTACCTGCTTTACTACTATGTTCTTATTATTAAAGTCCGTTTGTTTAGGCAGCTTCTTATCTAACCATTTTAAATCTAAGTAAGTTAAGTCCCAGGCCCAAGCACCTAAAGGCGTAGAACATATATAGATAGGCTTATAGCCTCGGTCTGCTGCTCTGTTTAGTAGTGTCTCATACTTAGGCCACTCTATAAGCATATCGCTATAATGTGAGCGCCTACACTTAAACTCTACTACTACTTTCGCCTCGTGGCAAATAGCATCGAAGGGGCTAAAGGTATCTACAGCTATTTTTAGCTGTGGCAGGTAGTTATCTTTAAACTTATAAAATAGCTCGCTCTCGTTCATAAGTCGCTATATTGATTCATATAACTTACCGCAAGCTTATAGCCCTGGTCTTTAGCATCTACTCTAAGATCGTTAGCCTTATCGTATTCTCTGGCATCGTAGCAGCTTATAAAGCCCTCTACAAGGTCTAACGCAATAGACGGCCCAAGGTGCACTCCAACTCTGTCGCGTAAAGCTTTTCTATAGTAGTACTCGTTATCTTTAGACATTTTGCTAGGGTTTTAGTGTTATTAGCTTCGTGTAGTATTGGTATAGCTGTTAGGTCTGTTATAGGTGCTATAGCGCCTACTGGCATCTGTATAACATACTCTATAATCTTGTTACGCCTTGTAATGCTCATAGACCGTCCTACCGTTTATTCTCTTTGCTATTAGTATCTCGCGCTTATTAAAGTGGGCGTTAGTGCTCCAGCTTACGTGTACCCAATTAGGCTGTTCATCGTTTCCAAACTCCCAAATAAGCTGCTTAAAATCTAAGTTATCTTTAATATAGTTAAATAGGTCAGCGTTAGTACTGTTCTTATATAAGTCGCAGTCTAAGTCTAGTGCTGCCGTGTTGTGGTCATTTACGCAATGGTCAGAAGTTAAACTCCCACCGATCAAACTATTAAGCTGGGGGCCTCTGAAGCCGCTAGTAACCTTTAAAGGGCCACCGCAAAACTTACGGCAAGGCTCAAAGATGTTAACCGCTAAGGCCTTAAGTACTTCTACCTGTCCTATGTTAGGTTTATTATTAAGCCCGTTCTTTATAGCTGTAGCGCTATAGGTTGCCTCTTTAAGGCTTAAGTGTTTACTTAGTTTCATATTATACCGTTAAATTCGTTACTTATGTCTCCTACTATAAAGTGGCGGCTAGTGTTGTCGCCTTGCTTCTTTTTATAGTCTTTATACTTTTCTTTTATCCTTTGAGCGTCTTTATCGTTTTTTGCTTCTGCCCAGGTATTGCTAGCTATTTCTATCCACATAATTAAAAGGGCGGCGGTTGGCTGCTCTGCCCATTGGATAAATTTAAGTAAATCTTTGCATTTTGTCCGTTAGTGTAGGCAATTATTTTAGCGGCTTCCATTAAATTAATGGCCTTAGCTGCTTCTGTCATCTTACAGCGCTCGACATCTCTTACGTATTCCTTAGCGGCTGTAACTGTTTTACCTACTAAAGCTTTAGCTATTCGCTCTAAGTCTGCCGGGCTAAACTCTTTACCCGCTGGGCTGGTGTTTTCCTTTAGGCTTATCTCTACTTCTCTGCCGTTTACTCTTAGCTCTAAGTCTGGAAAGTTGGCGTTTCTAGTATAAAGGCCCTCAATGTAAGTAGTAAAGCCGTCCTCGCTTTTACTTACCCCGTAGACGGTTTCACTCTTTTGAACTAGATAACTGCCTAGGTGCCCCTTAGCGCCTCTGTCGTGCTTGTTCTCGTGTAGTACTGTAGCTATATGTATTTTTTTATCTGCGCTTATCTTCATAAGGCGGCTAACTAAAGCTATAGCTTCTGGCTCTTCGTTTACTCCGTTAGCTATATCTACTACGCCATCTATGATAACTAAAGCCGCGCCCTCTGTTCTGTTAAGTATATACTCTATAACGCTTAAGCGGTCTGCGTTGGTGTCTGCTCTACGTAGCGCATAATATTTAAGCTTCTGCTGGCCTATTTCTCTAGGTATGCCGGCTAGGTGAAGTATACGCTGGTTAATTTTCTGGGCGTGAAAGTCTCCCTGTTCTGTATCGAAGTAAATTACATTACCCTTTACTATACCAGATTTTAAAAGGTTATTGTCGTAGCTGTCTTTTATAACTGCGGCAGCTAAAGCACTCATAAAGTAACTCTTACGGCTCTTAGCCTTTCCCTGGACTAGGCTAATATTTCCCGCTGTACCTAAAGTAAAGCTCTCAATACCTAGGCGTAATTCTAATACGCTAGGCGGGTTTTTTATATCTTCTGTAGGATCTAGTAAGTATTTAGTTAGCAGGTCGTCGGCTGGCTCTTCGCTCTCTGTTGATTCGCTTAGTGCCGCCTTATACCTTTCCACCTCGTTAGGCTTAACTGTCTCTTTTTTAGTTCCGTAGCCCTCACTACTTAAAGCTCTACTAGATGCCTTAAAGTCATTATTATACTCTAAAGCTGTTAGGAGTGCGTAGGCGTTATATAGTACCTCAGCTTCTAGCGCTGTGCTCGTACTCCATACCCAAAGCCTACCGCTATCCTTAAACACCTTACCGCTATCCTGTGCATCGGTCTGGCCTGGTCTCTTTACGTAAATACATTTACTATCCTCTCTTACTATAGTCCAGCCGTGGCCCTGTAATATCGTTAGACAGTCTACTTTACTGTTAAAGTCGTCCCACGGTGTAACCTCTTCGCTGTCGTTAAAGCTTTGCTTAGGTGCTTTATATGCTACCTCTACTTTAGGCGTTTTATCTAACTCTCTAGCACTATTAAAAAGTATAGCCCTCTCTTCTTTTGTTATCCATTGTATAGCGCTAGCCTTATTCTCTAAGCTATACCCTGGAGTAGGCCAGGCTGCCACCTGTCCGCCTATGCCTCTAGTCTCAAAGGTTACCTCTTTAGCTTTGTTTTTAGCTAGCTTCTTATTACCTTCTATATGCTCGCATCGGTACAGAAAATGAAAGCCACCGCTGCGGGTGTTCTGTATAACCATTTTTTTAAGAAGTCCGGGGCCATTAGCTTCTAATATCTCTATAAACTCTACAAACTCGTTACCCTCGAAGTGCTTAGCGTCAATGTCTAACACCTCTAAACCATTATAACCACATACTAAGCCTAACCCATCAGTAGTAAAAAGCGTAAGGTCTGTTATAACCTGATCTTTGTACTTTGTCCAATCCTTTAGAAGCGGGCGCTTTTGACCACTAACCAAAGGCACCGGGCTAAATCCGTGCTCTATGTATAAGCTGGCTGCTTGTTGTAGTTTTTGCATTGTTTTAAGTGTTGTTATAGTAGCTGGCGCCAGTTGTTTCTAAAAGGCTCGTACTTGTTGTTGTTATTCTTGCTTTTAAGGTTTAGGGTTATGCTACTCCCTAGTACTTCATTATATGGTATAATATAAAAAGTGTCTATATTCCAGATATAAACCGCGAAAAAGTCTACCTCTTCTGCGTTGTATTTTCTATAGGTGTCGCTACTGTTTAATAGTTTACGGTGGGCCATTGTCTTAAAAGTATTGCCATACCTTTTATCTCTTGCGGCATACTTCACCTGAATCTTATAAAACCTTTTACCGTTGTCTATTACTACGTCGTAAGCGTAGCCCTCTACAGCTGGCGTAAGTACCTTAAGATCTAAGCTAATAGCATAGCTTAAAAATCTGTACTCTGCTAAAGCTCCTTTATTACGGGTGTGCATCGGATAGCGTTATTATTATTTGCGCCTGATCTCTTGGTATTTGTTCCGTCCATACCAGAACACACGATCTAAAGTATTTAGGGCTGTCGTCGATAACCCAGCCCAAGGTTTTAAGAGCATCGCTAGTAAATTTAACAGCGATAATGCTATTATCCAGATCGTAACGGTAGCGAACATTAGCAGTAACTCTAAAGCTGTTATAAGCAGATCCTTTATTATAGCCCAGTTGCTGCTCAATCTCTTTAAATGTAGCGTCTTTGGCTTTCTTTCTTTTTGTCCAATGTGAGCCGGCATAAAAACTATTTAAGCTAGGTACCTTACCTAGTGTTACTATTACCTCTTTATTATTCCTCATCTGAGCAGCCGCAGTAGTCCTTATTTACTTGGCCGCAAGTATCGCAGTAAGCGTCTTGCTGTTCTTGGTGCTTCTGCAATTCGTAGTCTAGGTAGTCCATATTATTATTATTACGCATTTTATAAATTAAAAATCCATTCCAAGCCAAAACCAAAACGCAGGCTATAGCGTCCTCAATCATTCTCTATACCGTTCTGGTCTAGGTCTCGGTTCATTAGCTCTAGTATTGTCATCTCTTTAAGTTTAAAAAACGGGGTCGGCTTGTACTTAACCTATAGTGTTTCCCTACAAGGGATTAATTTATAGTTAACCGCCCCGTTATTTATTGTCTTCTCTAAAGTCCTCTATTTCGTTTCTTAAGATAGCTATCTCGTCTACACTTAGAGCCATTAACATCTCTATATTAGACTGGATCCTAGTAAGTAAGTCGCTGTCGGCATTGTCTAGCGCTCTTAGTGGAGCGTCTACAGTCTTTTCTAGCTCTTTTTCTAGCCTGTTCATTAAATACTTAAGCTGTAGCTTATAAAGGCTGGTACCTCTTAGGTTATCCATCTGCTCTAGCGTGGCCTGCATTAAAGCTATAAGCTTTACGCCTTCTTTAAATACTTTTACTTTATCCATTCTATTAAAACTTTAGCCACCTTCTGCGGCGTTCATATTTTCTTATAAGGTTACCTAGGTTGTCTAGGTGTTTCTGTACGGCGTAGTTATATTCCGTAGCGCTTGCCGTTATAACCGTGTTAATGATCTCCCAGCGTATGCTATTTATATAACTATTTACATAGCGAAGGTGTAACCTTTTTCTTATGTAGTTTTTAACTCTTTTTTTCATTAGTTCTTTTTATTTTTCGCTTCTTAATCTTACGTCTTCCTGGGCTTATTGTCTGCTCCATTCTGTAGTATTTTTTAGTTAAGGCGCGAGTAGTTAAAGCTATGTTTATTAAAAGCTGTTTCTCATTCATAAATTAAAGTAAAAAAAAGGGGCCCACGAATAACAACAAACAACACTTACCGCCGAGAATCTCGGCTCTAAGATCGGGCCCCTAAACTGCTTAACATAACAGTACTATAATACACCTCTTATAATATGCGAGCTTAGCGCTTCGCCTTGTATAAAATACTTATCGTAAACCTCTATAGCTGTTTTTACTTTAGCCTGTCCGCTCTTAATAAAAGCCGGGGTAGTGGTATATATGCCCACGTCTAAAGTAGTTTTATCTACTACTAAAAAGGTAAACTCTGTAAGTCCGAAGATATGCGTATAAATAGCTGCCTGAGCATCATAGCCGAAGTCATAAGCGCTGCGCTTAAACTTGTATATGTCGGCTGTAGTCTTTAGATCGACTATACGCTTACCTTCGTGTAATATATCCGCTTTAGCTCTAAAGGGGAAACCCATTATAGTTCCAGCGCCGGGCACTTCTGTAGTAGCTCCGTCAATCATTGCCCAGGCCTCTGGGCATTGCTTAACTGCGTTAGCTACATTCTTAGCCTGTGCTATCTCTATACCTGTAAAGACATTCTCTGCGCCGTGTTCTAGTACAGCTTCTTTATAGGCTTTAGCTACGCGGCTTTTAACGTCTATTACTACTAGCTCCTCTTCTCTGTGAGCCTCTAATAGTAAAAGGTGTATAAGCTTACCCTCTCTTAAAGCTTTCGTTTCCTCTTGCTTTGTCTCTAGCTGCCTAGCATAGTACTTAGGGCTTTTAAGAAGCTGCTTTAAACTAGAGCTGCTTAGTGCTGCCTTACTTAGGTAGCCATAGTAAAAGCTGTCGTCTAGCATCTTTTCTAAGAGCTCTTTTTTATCCCAGCTTTGGCCGTCTAGAAGCTTTATACTTTCCATCGCTTTTTATTTTATCTAGTTTACTTTCTATTCTAGTCTCTACAAAGTCTACGTTTAATAGCCTTGTTATCTCGTTTAGTAGCTCGTCTTTCTTAACGTCGTCGAGCATACGCCAATTATGGCGTAAGTGCTCGGCGAACGTGTAAGCGAGCTTTACCTTATCTGCGGTATAGTTCGTTAAAAACATAGCTTAGAACGGTAACCCGTCTTCTTCCCAAATGTTATTAGCTGCTGGCGCTGCTGCTGGCGCTGCTGGTGCTTGAGCTACTACAGGAGCCGAAGGTGGCGCAGTTACTGGCATCTCAGCGGGGCTAGCTTGCTGTACTTGTACCGGTGCAGCTTCAGGGCCTTTTAACCAGGCAGCGAAATAGTCAGCTAAAAAAACTACCTGCTCTTTAGTGGCTTTAGAGCCATTCAAATAGGTACAGGCTGCGGTAAGTGCGTGCTGCTTGCTGTAGTCTTTCTTAGGTGCTGCGCTGTAGCTTGTAGGAGCTCCGCCGGTGCTGTTGCCGTAGCTTGCTCCTGATCCTGGACGGTTAAGCTTTAGCCTACCTTCTTTAGGCACTTCATACTCTACCTCTTCACCTATCGCAAAGCGTAGCTGTGGGGTTTTTCCAAATACGGTACCTGTAGCGCCATCGCTTAGGGTTACCTCGAACTTAAAAAGATCGTTCCATTGTCCCGTAGGCTGGGCTGCCGTTACTGTTGCTTTTTGCATTTTATATATATTTAGTTAAACAGTTCTTAAAAAAACCCCCGGCCTAATAGTGAACCAAACCAACGCAAAAGCGATAAGGCCAGGGGTAGAGTTAGCGCCCCCTTTCGGGGGCTGCTTTATTATTTTACGATTGCTACTAGTCTTGTTTTGTTAAGTCTTCTAGTGTAAGTAGTTCCGCTAGCTTCTTTGGTAGCTATTGTGATTGTATGGGCTGTAGTTTTTACTATCTCAATTACTTCAGACGTGTATCCAAAGTTCCAAAGCAGTTTAGATCCTACTTTAATATTTTGAGCTGGTGCTGCTGGTACTAGTCCGATTGATTGAAGTCTAATTGTTGTTGTCATTGTCGTAAGTGTTTTAGTTGTTTGTTGTTGTTGGGACAAATATAAGCGCTTTCTTTTCATACTACCAAACAAATAAGCAAAAAAAGTGTATTTATTTTCACGGCATACGCCACAGCCCCTGTAAACACTATACAAAAGCTTATAAAAAAAGTTAGTAGTTAGGCTCGCTTCGCTCGCTACCCCCCCCTCTAATAAAAAAGCTTATGAAAAGTTAAATTAAGTATAAATACCTATTGTGAGTATTAAAAAAATACTGCTTTTTACCAATACTAGTATTAGTTTATCTAGTTAGCTTAGGTAAGTTAGTTAGCTAGTTACGTAGATACTTATAGCTAAAGCTAACGTATCTACTTACTAGCACTAACTTACTTAGCTTAGTTAGTTAGTTCAGCTAAAGAAAAAAAGAAAGTAGAAAGAAAAAAAGAAAGGCTAAGGGCGTAGTAGTGCCCGACCTAAAGCAAGGGCAATACATAGCCCCCCTAACACTAGAGCTGGGTTAAACCACCAAGGTAGGCGGGTTACTATCCTGGTTTTAGTAGGTAGCTCTACGGTGTTGGTTACTATAACCGTGTCAGCTTTACACTCTACCTCTATGCTTACTGTATCGTAAGACCTTATAACCCTCGCGCTTACGCGCTCTGTCTCGATTACTATGGTGTCTACAGGTAAGGTTATAGCTATAGTATCTACTCTTACAGCTTCTACTACTATGGTATCTATAAGCGTTACTTCTGTTTTAATGGGTGTTAGAGCGTTTCTAATGATGTTACACCCCGTTAGTGGTATAAGTAGTCCACTTAGTATTAGTAAGCGTCTTAGATGGGCTTTAAATGAGTTAAGCATTATCTACGGTTCCTTTTAGTTCTAAGTCTCGGTAGATCACAAACAAGGCTTTGAGCTCTTCAGCGGTTAGGCTTAGGAAGATCTTACCCTCTCTAAGTGCATAGATAGGGCCGCCCTGTACTAAGTCCCAGGTTACACTAGCTTCTAGTTCTACTCCCTTGTATTCTAAGTGCATTACACCCGCTTCTATTTGCATCTATTTTATTGTTAGAAGTAGGGGCCTCCGCCCCTACCTCATTAACACAAAAGCAAAGCCAGGACTGTTTAGGCCTGGCGCTACTTCTATTAACTTCCGCAGGCTTCGCAGTCTTCCGGGTTATCTATACTACAGTTTTTAGGCTGTTCTTTCTCTTCCATTTCTTTAATAAAATTATTAAAGCCGTCTTCCCAGTTGTTACTCATCTACCTTGTTTTCTTTGTTCATTAAATACCAGCGCTGCGCGGTATATCCTATAGAAAATAGGAGTAAAATTATTTTTAAAATATCTTGAGCATCGCTAAAGCTTACCATAAGAGAAACTACATTTAAGCTGTATACTTTTAAATCACTTAGTACCATTGTTTTTTGCGAATTTTTCGAGCCCTGCTATGCCAAAAGAACCCAGCGTAACAAATACAAAACTGTTATAAATAAATTCATTTATTGGTAAGTATTTACCAAAGGCCCCGGTAACTACGTCCGCTACCATTACTATAACCATAACCGCAAAAGATATAAAACCTATTATAGTCTTTTCGTTATAGCTGTTGTTATCTTTAAAAATGTCTTTAAAACTCATACCTCTATGTTAAATTGGTTATTTCAGTGCTAAAAATTTACCCGTTGTAAGACCTTTATTTAAGGTGCTTCTATCGCTTGACGTGAAGCCTTCGGTTGTGGTTCTTGTCGTGTAGTTCCAAATGGTTGCTGGGTCTGTAGATGCTATTTGCACCTCATTACCAGTGTAAAGAAGTATATTACCATTGTTACCCAAAACAAGTTTTTGCGTGGTGTATTGGGTGTTTACTAATAGCACATAAGCACTATTAACATACTTGTATCTTTTGAAATATACCTCAACATCTAAGTTAGAACCTATGAACAAATTGTATGTTCCCGTTCCTATGAAGGTGTATAATACTGAATCATCACTTGCTTTGATTACCTCGTATTTTTCCGTAGCGTCACCACCTTCAAAGGTTATAGAACCATCATCGGCAGTGTAGTTGGTATCTATGGTGCAAGGTATGTTGTAAACTATAAGGTCAGTCCAAGCCGTAAGGAGTGTGTTTTTCACAAACTTAAAGCGAATGTTCAACCCTACATTGCTATTATATCCCGTTAACCCATTAAAGATTGATTGTAGGCCAGAATACCAATTTGCAGTGCTTGTATCAAATTCCGTCCAAGTCCCCGTGAACTCCTCATCTCCGTTGACCATCTCAACATAAGCATCTATTTCATTGAACTCAAGAGTTCCACTTTCATAGTAATTAGAATCTCTAAACCCAGTAAATCCGCGCATTGGTTGTTTGCCTCCAATTTCGTACGGTTCATTGCCGTATATCCAAACCCTAGTTGAATTGTCAAAATACGAATTTGCACCCAATGAAAAATGATATTCATCGGTTATAGGTGGCCCCGATGGGATGCCTATAAACCCGTCATTACTTCCGCTAGTTGTTAAATCTACTGCTAAAAAAACACCTATTCCATTGCCTACTGAAAAATTGGAACTGTTGTATTTACCACCGACCATATTAGCCGTAGTGATTTTCCTAAATAAATCATTTCCTACGCTTATGACATTGTCAATCTCAGCATTAATGGCATCAAGTTGCGATTCAAAAGTTCTAAAGTGAGATGGTGAATTTCCGTAGCAGTTTTTTGCAACTATATTATCCGAATTTACATCTATAAAAGAATCTGGGCCGTTGCTATATCCTGCGGTATATGTATAGTTTACATTATAAATCTCTATATTCTTACCCGAAGTGCTGGACAATCTTACCGCAGTTATAGGCGGTAAACTATTAGGCAATAAAGACCAATTGATGATTTTACAATTACTACCGCCATACGTTATACCCATATTTCTATACTTTAAACCGTGGATAGCGTTTGCAACGGGTTCAAAGATAGTTCCCCCGAAAAAAGTGTTTTTAATAGTTACGTTGTTACAATTAGAATAGTGAGTTGAACCACCAATAGTGTACACATTTTCAATTGTTGTGTCCTCTGCTACTATAAGTGCGGAATAATGCACCGCCTTTTGATTTGTGTTTCTTTTATCTAATAAATAAAAGTGTAGATTCTTAAAAGACATCGTGCTTGTTCTTGGAATAAGACTAATCCCATATTTTGCTGTGGAACTTGTTGTAACAGCATTCACCCAAAGCATCGCGTATAAATTTTCAAGCACGTTATCATTTACTTGGCAATCTTCTATCCGAAACAAAAGACTGCCTTGAGTGGTGCCCGAAGTTAACGAGCCTCTTGTCGGGTGTCTATGGGCGTGGTTTTTTACGCTTACAATACCAAAGGAATCTTGGATTCTAAAATAATCACTATTACTACAATACTCTAAAGTAATGTCTAATGAACTTGACGTATTAAAATAAAACGCCTCACTAAACTGAACACCATAAAAATTCAATGCTCCATTGATATTTGTATCAAATGTGCTTCTTGTGCTAAAAGAATTTACCCATTGACTATCAACAACGACATTAGGGAAAAACACTTTACATCCGTTTGGTATAACGTGGCCATTTGTACCATCCCCAAAGGTTGCTGTTTGCGTTGCTCTATCGTACTCAAAGAACCCACCACGTTCCCAATCTCCAGCGATACCGCCATAGTTGGCATTGCCTATGCCATCACCAGTAAAGGTCAATTGCTTAGGGTCTACCGATGCATCACCTAAATTGATGAAAGGCTTTGTTACACCTCCCGGCGTTTCTTCAATCCATACCGCATTGGGCATATCAATACTTGCGTTGTTGTCTCCGATACTACTGAAGTCTATCGTTTGACCAGCGGTGCCGTCACCCGTTGCGATTTCAATAAGGTCGCCATCAATTATCAATGAACCTTTCTTTTCAAACCTAAAGTCACGAGAATTTGAAGCAAACGTAATCGGTAAGATGTTGTTGGTTTTGTTTATCAGTTTAAACGTACCAAAGTTAGTCGCGTTGAATTGTCCATACTGCATCGTTGGTATAAACACACTTGCATCAATGGTTACCGTAACACCAATACCCGTAATGTTTAGCGATTCGTCATTTGCAAGGTTTGATGTGATTGTCGTATCCGTAGTATAGTTAGCCATATTATATACTTGTTAGGTTATTAACTGCCGTGTAAGTCAGTGTTGCTCTACTCGTCCAAGCCAACGTGGGCGTTGTTTGCGTTGCGTTATTGCTTTCATTGGCGTAGGTTGCAGTAATATCACCGCTATTATCTACATACTTTGTGATTAACCAATTACCATTTGTGGCTTTAATTGTCCCTACATACGTTGTAGTTCCGTCCTCATCGGACTCGTAAATTTTGTAATTTGCAAACATATCTATTTCAAATGTGGGGATTCCCGATTGTGCCGCTGCTATTTCATTTTGTACATAGGTGGATACCGCGTACTCGCTTGGCGATGCCGTAGCCGTTGGCGATACTCCGCCCATATCTACCGCGTTGACGTGTCTATTGTCAACGTATGTCTTAACCGCGCTTTGTGTAGGGTATAGCGTGTTACTTGTTCCTAGTGTTGTGGTGGTGCTTTTGTTGCTTGTGTTTTCTTTAGCATTTAAAGCGTTTTGTACATCCGTTTGACTTGATAGCGTACCCGTAATATTACCCCAAACTGCATCGTTAGGTAAATCTACAAATGAAAGTGCGCCGCTTCCGTTGGTTTGAATTATTTGGCCGCTTGTTCCGTCCGTTGATGGATACACCAAAGATGCAGCCGTAAGACCGCCAATGCTTATTGAGTTGGTCGTAGTGCTTCCTTGGTCTGTTACGCTGTCTAAGGTAGGTACAATAGGCGCAGGTATATTACCTATCTCTGTGTCTACATATGCCTTCACTGCATTCTGTGTAGGGTATAGCGTATCACTTGTACCTAGTGTAGTTGTAGTAGATTTATTAGCTATATTTTCTTTATTATCTAAAGCGCTTTGTAAATCGCTTTGAGTAGATAACGTGCCTAAAATCTCACCCCAAACAGTAGGCACTACATTTTTATTTATAGTTACCGTTGCTGGTGTTGCATTTTGTAGCGTTACCGCGTTAGGTTGCTGTAAGATTATAGTTACGCTCATTATCTAGTTACGTCGTCTTTAATTGTAAAAATACCCCCTAACCAGGTGCTAACGTCTGCTGTTGCTATTTTATAAGCTTGCAGGTCGTAGTAATAGCTTCCGGGTTCTAAATTCATTTGCGCGCTAGTCTTAAGCATAGATAAATTACCGCTAGCATCTTTAGTAAAGTCGCTGTCTGCAAAAGATAAAACGCTAGTACTATCGCTTTTACTTTTTTTAACTTGAGCTGTAAAGGTATACGCCGTAAGATCTATAAAATTATCGTTAGCGTCTTTCCAAACCATTTCCAGGCGGAAAGTGTCGTTACGCATACAGGTTACGTTTAAAGTCTCCTTAACTATTAAATTAACATCTGCCATTACGTTTTACTTTTTATTATTCTTTAGTAACTTCTTACGAAGTAAATAGAAGTACATCGATTTATTCATTCTATATATTTTATAAAGTTGGACTATTTTTTTTACTTTTCCTTCTTTTGGATGATAAGCCACTTATTCCCATCACCACCTCTTCCCAATAAACTTATTCCATCAAAACTTCGATCCATCAAGTAAGTTGATTCCGAATCAATAACGCCACCGGCTTGCGGTTGCAATGTGATGGTTTTATTTGCCGCTATCGTGTCATCGGTTTTGAATCTTATGATTACACCGGGTTCCGATTCGGGCAACGTGATGGTGTATGTTCCGTTTCCGCCTTCGTATGTTATAAGGTTGAAATGCTTGTTGTATGTTAGGTTTTCCGCTCCGCCATCATTTGCCGTGATTTCGTTGATCGTAACATTCACCCGGTCTGTTGTCGTGAATTCTTGAACCGTTGTCGCTGCTAATGTCGACACACCGGTGACACCTAGCGTACCGCTTAGCGTTGTGTTACCTGTAACCTGAGCCGTACCCGTTATCTTACCACCGCTAACCGTCTCACTAAAAGGCCCTATAGCTTTAGTAGTAGTGTCTAGCGCCATTCCGGCTATATTGCCGTCAGTCGCTAGAACTACGTTAGTAGTACCTGCCTGACCGTCAAAGGTTGTCTTAAATGTTGCGTCTACCGGGCTAGCATCTATAGGCGTGCCTATTACTATGTTAGTGTCGTCTGTATCTATTACAAACCATTCACCGCTATACTCATCATATCCAGCGTTATAGCTTACCCCTGTAGGTAAGTAGTAATCACTAGACCATAAAAACCTAGTACCGTAAGTATAAGGCGCTAAAATAGTACCGCTATATCTTTGTACTGGTTTACTATAAAAGCTAAGCACTTCTTTAGTTAAAAGCTTGTAAAGGTTTATATAGCTGCCGCTATTACCACGTCTCCAGCTTGTAGAAGGTACCCAGCTGCTACCGTTGTATACATAAAGGCTGCCGTCCATTCCTGCCGAATCGCCTAGGATAAGCTCGCCTAAATCTAGCGTTAGGTTACTCTTTATATTTGCGGAGCCGTTCGTACTTGTAAAAATCTCTACGGTAGTTCCTGGCGTGCCGTTGTTTATAAACATCGCCGTAACCTCGTTAATAGTTGCGGTGTCTGTATAGTTTACCGGTACACTTGTTAGCGTTCCTGCTAAGTCATAGACATTATAAAACTCTACGTCTAAGCTCGCTAAACCGTCTACCAATAAAGGCGGCGTTATAATGTTAAAGCTAGAGGCTAAGTTTAGACCTTGGTTGCTGCTTTTCGCTTGTCCAGCGTCTAGGTAGTAATAACTTGCCGTAGTTGTCCAGCTTGTAGGGCCGTAGACAGCGTTACCGCCACCTGGTATAAAGTCCCGCTTTAAATAATAGTAGGTACCGGGGTTTAGTATGTCTTCCTGCTTTAGCTGTATTCTGAATACTGGCCTATACCATAAAAGGCTCGTAGTTGCTCCGGTACCGTTATATAAGAAGCTATAAAAAAGGTTACCGGTTAAATTTACCTGGCCGTTATTATCGTTAACCAAAGTACCAAGGTTTACCGCGCTACTAGCTCCGGTAAAAGTAAGCCTATTAGCTAAAAGGTTATTTAGCCTAATCTGGTTATAGCTTACCTCTACCTTTTTTAAAGCAGGTAAGAAGTTATAAGCCCCACCGTTTAGCCTAGCGCCCTGCGCGCTGGTTTGGTTTAGGGCTACATCGTCTTCTATGTCTTCTACTGTTACCTCGTCGCCTTGCGTATCGTAGTTAAAATATCGATAGCTAGCGTTAGTTCTTTCTTTATACTGCTCTAAAATGTAGGCACCGTTACGCTGGTAGATACGAGCGCCAAACAAAGTACAAAGCTGCTTTAAAACATCTAAAGCCATTGGCTCGGTAAAGCTTCCGTCGTCGTTGGTTTCTCGGTATACAAAAGTATTAAACCTTATAAGCTTACTAGCGTCGTTATCTTCGTCGTAAACGTGGTTTATGTCCCAAGTATTAAAGCAGGTGCTTAGATAGAAGTTAACACCGCTATATAAGTGGTCTATACTTAATAAATCTATGCTCTCTTTAAATACTTCGAATATAGTTTTATTACCCGCTGTGGTGTATTCCTCGTTAGCTAGTAACCCTATACCGTCTACCGCTGTAATTTCGTACAGATACGGGTAGTACTGATCTTCTATAGCTATTAAGTCCTGGGTTATTTTACCCGTCCAAAAAAGAGAGGTATTTTTTAATATCCTTATAAAATAGCGATCCTCTTGGTATAGCTTGAGGTTGTCAATGAGAAGCGATTCCTGGCCAATGCTCTCCACGTACATCCCCACGGTGCACATAGAGCTAATCACAGGGCTAACGATGTCATCGGTTTCCCCTGAGTATTCAAGGTTAAAGCCTGTGCTGTCAGTCTTGAACTCTGTGGCCGCAGCGTTAAATAGATTGTCCAAAATCTGAACAGTATACTCAATGTTATTACTGCTTTTGAATGTGCTGTATAGTATTACTCCCATATCTTAAAAACCTCTGTATCTGCTTCTCGTTCTGCCCGCCTTTTCTGAGCTTAGGAGTATATCCTGGCCGCTTATCTTACCTACTACGGTAACCATACCGCCTGCGCCGCTTTGGCCTATCATATTTTTAAGCTTAGATAGTGGGGCTATTACTTCCGGATCCATTCTAGCGTTAGGATTGTCGCCTACTACAGCCAAGGTTTCGCCATAGGCTAACCCCCCTTTCGCTAGTTTTACGCCGCTTAGCTGTCCGAATATATCTTTAAAACCACTAGCAAAGCTAGCCATATTCTTAACGCTAAAGCTACCTATACCAGCCGCAGCTAACAAGGCTACCAAAACAGCCGCAGCTAAAGCCGCCGCTATAAGTTTAGTAATCATTTTAGTAAGTGCGCTAACTACTATACCGGTAAGCTCTCTAAAGCTTTTCTCTGTACCGTTTATAATCTCTGTAAATACCTCTTCAAAAGCTCCACCTAGTTGACCTATAGCTAAGTTAACTACGTCTACATTTTCCCTAAACCCGTTCCAGGCTTCAGCTAGTTTATTTACTTTAGGCGTTGCTTCTTCTGCCGCGGTTCCTGTAGCGTCTATTACTTCTGCCGGGCCCGTACTTGTTACACCACCGCCACCGGTTCCACCTTGAAAAGTAAATAGACCTTTTATACTGTCCCAAGCTTTTTTAATAGGGGCTATCATATCGTCTATGCCGGACTGCAAACCTTGCTCAGTAACGAGCTCTATTTTATCTTTAGGCTCTAGAGTATTTTCTAAAGCTTCTCCTAAATTTTTTTCTATGCCGTCCGCTATTTCACTTACTGAAGAATAAACAACATTAGCAGCCTCAGATAAGGCTTCTTTTATAAGAGCTGCGTCGAAAGTAAATACACCAGCCCAAAACTTACCTAAAGCGGTTAAGGCTGTCATAAAGTTGTTAAATACAGCCTCGCCTATTACCCATAAGTTTTTAAATGTCATTATACTATACTGTATAACAGCCCTAAAAGCGGTGGTCTCGTTATAGAGGTCTATAAAGTAGTTTATTACTCCTACTAAAATAGGTCTTACTTGATCCCAGAATTTATAAACCGCAAAACCAGCGGCAGCTATACCGCCAATAATAAGACCTACAGGCCCTAACAAAGCGGGTAAGACTGTAGATATAACACCTATAGCCGTCATTATTGGCCCGCTAGCGGCTACTATAGATACTAGGGTAAGCATAGCCGTTTTAGTCTCTGTGCTAAGATTCCTAAAAGCGTTTACAGCTCTAGTTATAAATTGGGTAATATTAGTAACCAAAGGCAGCAAAGCGTTACCTAGTTCTATTCCTGTGTTCTTTAATTCGTTTAAGGTCTGCTTAAATTTAAAGCCTGACTCTTCGCTAACATTCTTAAAGCCTTCGTCTACTATTCCTGTAGAGTTGCTAATATTATCTAATACAGCTGCGTAGGTTTCGCCTTGAGCTCCTGCCGTACCTAATACATTGGATAGCGCCCGGACGTTACCGAATACGCTAGCTAGTGCTTCGTCGTTACCCTTGAAGCCTTCCATTAAAAAAGCTAGGGTAGACTGTAAACCTTCGCTGCCTAATCTCTTACGGACATCTTCAGAAGTAAGGCCTAGCTGACCTAGTGCCATTTCGGCATCTTTAGTAGGCTTTAAAAAGGTGGTCATAATACCACGAAGCCCTACTACTGCCTCTTCAGCTGGTACACCTAAACGGGTAAAGGTCGCAATATTCGCGCCTAGCTCCTGAAAGCTTATACCCAGCTGGGCACCTATACCCACTATACGCCCTAGCGTAGGTGCTAAAGACTCCGCCTCTAGGTTACCTTCTCTTACTATAGCTGTAAGAGTATCGGTAGCCTCTGCGGCTGTTAGGCCTTCTTTAGAGTAAGCCTGTAAAACCCCGGTAAGCGCTTGCGCTACTTGCTGGGTTTCTCCTAATCCAATAGCTGAAGCTTTGGCGGCTCTCTCTAGTACCTCGGTAGCTTGTGCGCCTCTAAGACCTGCGGAAGATATGGTAAACATAGCTTCGCTTAGTTCTTGCTGGCTCTGCCCTGTTACGCTGCTTACATTTCTTACGCTATTTTTAAAATCGTCTAGCGCCTTTCCTGTAATACCTACTAAGTTCTCAATCTTTCCAAAGCTGCCTTCTAGGTCGCTAGCCATTTTTACGCTAGCTGCACCAACAAGGGCAAAAGGTAAACTTATATTTTTTGTAATACTAGAGCCTACGCGCTTAGCTGAAGCGCCGAACTTTTTAAGACTGCGCCCCGCAATTTTTAAGCCTCTTTTTAAGCCGCTTAAATTTGCGCCTATGCTTATGTTAGTACTTGCTATACTTTTTGCCATTTGCTTAGAATTGCTTTAGCTTCTTGTTTTGTTAGCTTTGCTGCTTTGTGTTTTTGCTCCCAGGGAAAACTTACTAAGTCAGTAGGTTTTATCTTTTTATTTTTCTCTAGCTGAAGATTTACTAGTATAGTAGTACTCCAGCGCTCGCGTTCCCAGTCTTGCCTCTGGTTTATTTCGTATAAATTAAAGAAGCCCTTAAGGGCATTCTCTAACTCTCTAGGTGTTGCATCGTAAAAAATATCAGGAGCCCAGCCTAACTGACCTAGCGCTAGCTCCTGGTAATAGTCAAAAGTTAAAGGGGCAGCCGAGCTACTGCCCGGCGCCCCGTTTACTTTTTTTCCTCTTCTGCCGCACCAAAACTACTGCCAAATACGCTTAAAACTTCCTCCATTGCTTCGGCTCTGTCGTCTAACCAGTCGGCTATATCGTCTATAGTATAAGTAAAAGGTTTTTTTTCTACTCTAGCTCCGTGCTTTAACCCGCACCAAACTAAAAAAATAGCGTCCTTTAACTTCATATTATCGCCTAAACTATCTAGGTTAGCCATCGTGTAACCGTTGGCTTCTGTAAATTCCATTAGGGCAGCAAAGCCAAACTTTACAGCTCTTTTTTCGCTTCCTATTTCTACGTATTTGACCATTTGCTTTAGTGTTTTGTGTTATTGTTATTAAACTACTGCGCTGTAAGTGATAGCACCTGTAAGCTCAAACGTAGCCGAGTAAGTTACGTTATCTTCCATTCCTGCGCTTACCTCTATAGAAGTAATATAAGCAGAAGCTGACCAAAAATGATCGCCCGATACTTCAGTAGAAAACTTAACTGTAATAGCTGCGCGGCCTGACCACGAAGACATTAAGTCATCAACACCGTAAGCGGCATCTTCTGCGTATAATGCAGATACTGATATAGTACCGCTTTTAGTTGCTTCTAGTAAATCTCTCGTTCCAGAGCTAGATTTTGTAGTTGCGTCTCTCGTGTCCATCGACAAAGAGATAGAGCCCTCAGTAGCGTGAGCTATTAAAGTGCTGCCTGCGTATACCCCTAGTAGGGTTCCGTTCATAATTCCTGTAGTTGCCATTTTAGTCTAAATTGTTTACTTGTTCGTCTTCTTTTTCTAATGGTGCCGCGGCCCCAATTTCTACAGCTTTTCCAGCTTTTATAAGCTCCTGGCCGTATTCGTTAACTACTCCTAAGTTAGTACCTTTTACAAGCTTTTTACCGCTCTCTAGGGTAGTGTTTTTTATTAGTGTTATTTTCATCGTTTAACTCTTATTATGTACTCTGTACTGGTTAAAAATGTTTCTGTCCCTGGGTCGTTATCTGCGTCCAGGTCTATAAACTGTATGCTATCTATAACGACTCCGGCTACCGTTCCCGTGTAGCGATCTAAAGCCGTTCTTATTTTATTCGTTAAGTCGCTAGCTTCTGCATAAGTTTCACTAGCTACTACTATATCATAGCGTACTTCATCTAAAGTACTTACGCCGCTCTTAGTGTCGCTAGGGTCTGTATTTTGCATTACATATACCACAAACGGAAAGACTGCGCCCTGCGCTGCTATCTGTGGGTAAACCCTACTACTAACTATAGCGCTTACTGCGCTGTCTGTCGTTAGGATTGAATATATAGCTTTCCCCTCGTTCATTATCTACTAAGCTGTAATAAGGTTTGTTTTAATATTTTTTGCACTTCTCTAGTTAGCAAAGCCTGAGCCGCTGCTTTTCCTTTTAAGTGTCCTTTTTTAGCGTAATCTATGTTACTTGTTTTAGTAGGTTTAGCTTTAGCCTTTCCTCTACCTACTCCGTAATTTACTATGGCTGCGTAATAACCGTCAAAAGTTTTACCCGCTCTTTTACCAGTTCTAGCACCTACATAACCTAGTAAAGCGTTTCGCTTTCTTGAAGCGAAGAAACCTATACTTTTTTTAAGGTTACCAGATTTGTAGGTAACATTTTTATACTTACGCTTTGACGCGTCGCGCGATCTCTTGGTCTGTATTGTCTTAGTAACTGGGCTATTACCTTCAGAGGATTTTATAGAAGCTTTAACAGATTGTACTAAAGGCTTAGCAGCTTTTTTAATACCTCTCTTAAATTGCCTAGCTTTATTACGGTCTATCTCGCTTAAAATTTTAAGCTTAGCTATAGCCTTTTCTAATCCTTCTACCTCAAAGTAAATGCCTTTTCTCATTAGTCCCGTAGTACAGTATCTAAGATTAGGTAACGCTCCCGCCCTTCTAAGCTTACGCCTTCTACTTCATAGGTCTTACTGTCCCAGCTTATTTTAGTAGTAGCGTCTACGTCTGCGCGGTAGCGGATCGTAAAGCGCACCTTATTAACGCTGGTTAGCCTTTCGGTCTCTTCGCCTTCCTTTACTGTGCGGTAGTCTACTTTAGCCCATACCTGCGCTAAGGTGCTATACGTGCGTACGTCTTGGCCGAAGCCGTCCGTACTTACGCTAGCACTCTGTAGGGTTACCCTTCTATCTAGTTGGCCAGGATCAAGCAAAGCGGAAAACTCTAAACGGGTTTAGTAAATACTCTGAAGCTGTAGGTAAACGGTGTACGCTGTCTACTCTCTTTTCGTACATCTCGCCAATCATTAACAGCATAGCCATTTTAATATTACCTGGTACATCGCTTGCCTGAGTGTAACCACAGGTATAGCGAGTTATAACAGCGTTAACTGTGTCTTTAGTACCATACCATCCGTGCTGCGGCATAATGCGCGCAGGCTCGCTTACTAGGTCTGTGCGGTAGTCGCTAGCTGTTACTGTAATTTCGTCGCCGTTTCCGTCAATGTATTTTAAGTACGCTATACTTTGAACGGGCCCACGGCTTAAATATATAATATTTCGGTCTCCTCTAAAAGGTTCTGCGGTTACCCTAGACATAGGGAAAAAATCGTAAAACTCTTCTATAACGGTAGTTAAAAGGAACCTTCCTAGGTAGTGCTCTGCCATTTCGGTAGAAGCGCTAATAAGTACCCCTAGCAGGGTGTCCTCTGCGTCGCTATCTACGCGCAGAAAATCCTTAACCTCTTGTACGGTTAAAGCTTGTATACTTGCTGGGGTAATTATAGTATAGCTCATTACTTAGCTCTAGTGGTTCTTTTAGTTGTCTTTTTGCTTACTGCTCTTTCAGCTTTTACCTCTTGCTTATCTTCTACTACTTCGCAGAATTTAGCATTTAGAAAATCTTTAGCAGTAGCTGCGGGCAGCTCTACTACCTGGCCAGCCAGGTAGTAAAAGTCTGCTCCGCTAATATTCTGGTTAAATAAAACCTTCATATCTCTACTAACTTAATTAAGCTTGAATAAGGTGCTTAATAGCTGAACCTTGTACTACATTACCGTCTACTCTCTTATAAGCCAAGTAGCCTACAGATAGTTCGTCAGCGTAGCGCTCTTCCAATCTTAGAAGCTGTACGCCCCCTGCTTGGTGAATATAGTACTGCTTCATATCTCCAAAGATTACAGACTTTTCACCTGTAGCGATTCCTGCCATATCTTCGTTAATATATACAGCTTTACCGAATAGTAAATCTGGCTCTCCTGGTGCCATAGATGGAATTACTACTGGGAAGTCATTACTAGATCCAAAGCCTAATTTCGTGATAGCTGCAAAAGTTGCAGAGTTCATCATAAACGCAGCGCCGGCAGCGTTACGGTAAGAAACGTCTACAGAGTACATAAGGTCTAAAAGCTCTGCAATAGTTACCGCAGTAGCAGAAGCTGCCACCTTACCTACAGTAGATCCTGTAACGATACCCTGAGGCTTAGCGGAGTTGTCTCCAGTCGTTAGGTGTGCGTTAATTCCACGGTTCAAACGGTTAGCCAATTGAGCAGCAACAAAGCTACCTAAATCGAATGCGTTATCTTGAACCAATTGACGCGATACCTTTACAATTTTAGAAGAGTAAGTATATGGATCAAACTCTACATTTGTAAAAGTCATATCACTAACACCTTCGGCTGTACCTTCGCCTAAGATAGCAGCTACTACGGCTGTATCATTGTTAGCAGGTAGGTTAAATTTGTTACCGCCTTGCGTCTGGATAATAGTAGCTACTTTTTCAATGTCTGATTTGAAAAGGTCAGTAGCGCTTATTTCACTAGCCCACAATTCAGGAACTAAAAAGCCTCCTAAACCGTCAGTAGTAGTAATTTGCGTATCAGTACCGCGAAGCTCAGAAATTGCGTTGCGCTCTTCTGCGTTCAAGTTGTTAAAGCCCTTACGTAGGTAAGAGTTAAAAGCGTCGCGCGCTTCTACTTTCTTAACTGGTGCAGCGTTTCTAACTTCTACGTTAGATGCCATTTCTTTCTTAAGGTCTTCGCTTCTTTCGATACGTGCAGCAGCAGAGCGTAGCTCGTCTACTTCGTTAGAAATTGAATCAAATTTTACATTTTCTTCATTAGATAGGTTGCGGTCTTCAGCTTTTGCAGCTGCTACCATTCCCTGCATTTGCTCTACTAGAGCTCCGCGCTTTTCGCGCATTTGTTTAGCGTTCATTTTTAGCTAGTTTAATTAAAGCGTTATATAAATTATAGTTTACTTCCTCTTTTTGCGTTTCTGTTGTGTCCTTTATAGCTGCTTCCGCCGGGGCTTCAGCGCTACGCAGTCCACTAGTCGCGCTAACGTAGGCCGGGTAAACTACCGGCGATACGTCAAATAAAGAACTTACGCTCTCTATGTATCTTACTTGCTGGCCGTTCTCTAACTTCCAGCTATCCTTTTCTACTGTAAATCCAAAGCTAGACTGGCTAAGGTCGCCGCGTCTAAATAGCTCTAGCATATCATTACCGTAAGAAGTGTTAGGCATCTCAAAGCGGTAATAAAGTCCTTTATCGTCTTCTTTAAGCTCCAGCGTACCGCTAGCCGTTCTGGCTAGTAGGTAGTTACTGTCGTGGTTATATAAAGCTCTTACGTCGTCATTCATTGCGTTAGTAAAAGCTCCTGGCTTTATGATCTCACGAAAACCGCCTAAGTCTTCGCTCATACTATTAAAGACGCTAGCGTAACCTTCTACGGTTCTACTCTCGCCGTCTGCCTTTAGCTCACCGTCATAAGTGCGCTGCTCTACTACTTCGCTAATACTGCGAATCTGTGCGCCTTCGATTACCTTAAGGCAGTCTAAGGATAGTAAATTTTGCTCCGGTGGTGTTGATCTAGTAAAAGCCTCTTCTTTGTTGTTATAGCTGTAGCTCTCTACGTAGTATCCGTCTTCGTCTATATCTGTTATAACTCCGTGGCTACGCTCTTCGCCTTCATTCTGCCAGCTTACAAAAGCCCCGCGGTCTAATTCGCTCTGCGCCTCTACCGGCATATCTTCCGGCTGTAGCTCTTCTACGTGCTCAGATTTACCAAAGGTTATTATTATTTCTGTTTCTGTTTCCTCTACGCTTTTTATGTGGCGCTGTTCTCTGTTTAGTTCCATTTAAGTAGCTTTAGTCTGCGTCTACGTTAGTGCTGTCTTCTCCTGCGGTCTGCATATTTAAAGGGGTAAGGTATACGTTTCCGCCCTTAATAGGGTTAAGGTTCTCCAGGTCTCTAATATCATTGACCGACAGCCAGCCCCAATTTCGCGCGACGGCGTAAGCTTCGTAGCGACCTTTTAAATCTCCACGCATTAACCCGTCTACAGAAAAATAAGCGTAGTAGTCGCGTTCGTCTTCTCTAAATAACTTACGGTTAAGCTCTACCTCGAAGCGTCTAACGTAAGGCGTTATACAGTCCCTAACGAATTGTATAGCTTGCTGCTCTACATTGGCACGCGTGCTGCTATTGTCTAGGTCTGCTAAGTAGCTCGGCGGTATTCTGAAAATTCTAGCTATTTCGTTTACTTGGAATTTACGCGACTGTAAGAACTGGGCCGCCTCTGGGTCTAGTCCTATCTTGTCGTACTTCATACCTTCCTCGAGTATAGCGGTGCCGTGGCTGTTCGAGTTTCCGCCGTTGGAACGGTTCCAACTTTGTTTAAGGCGGTTAATAGCCTCAAGGCTTAAACGTCCTGGCGCTGTAATTACTCCGCCGGTGTTAGCACCGTTAGAGTAAAAGCGTGCGCCGTACTCCTGGGCGCTTAGTCCTATAGCTATAGCTTCGCGCGCTACGTTTAGCGGGCTCTTACCGGTTAGACCGTTAAAGCTTAAGCCTACGACGTGGAGTACTTCGTAATCTAGTAAAGTTTCTTTATCATTAAAAATATAGACTTTTTCACCGTCTACTATTTTAACCTGAACCTTAAGCGGATCTAATGGTATTAAGCTAATAGGACGGCCTGCGGCGTTAAAGAAGATTTTAGCGTAGCAGTTACCGTGTAAAACCAGGTTAGCAGCCATAGCTTCACGGAAAGTAAAGGTAGAGCTAACCGGGTTAGGTGCCTCTGCTAGTAGTATCTGTATAGGGTGATCTTTAGCTATTGTTCTAGTCTCACCGTCATACTTATACACGTTAAGCGGTATGCTCGCTATAGTCTCGCTAATGATCCGGGTAGCTGCGTAGACAGCGCTAAAGGTTAGCGCGTTGTCTTCGCTTACTTGTACGCCGGTAGCGCTAGAATTGAAAAGCCCCGTAAGCCACGCAGCCGGGTTGCTTAAACTCGTGCTAGGGTTCTCCGGGGAATTTCTAAATAGTCGACTAAAAAAGCCGCTGTTATTTTTATCTGCCAAAGCTAAGAAGTATATACTTTAGGCGAATATACGAAAAAAGTTTTATTATTACTTGCTTTGCGTGGTTTTTTATTGTATAGCTAAGCGCGTAATTTTAAAGTTATCGTTTTCGTAGTAGTTACAGCTAGCGTTTATAACCTTCGTTAAGGTGCTATAGTTAAGATCTAAGGCCTTACAGGCTTTAGTAAGTGTTCTATACGCTTCCACAGTTTTAGAGCTCTTACGCTCTATTAAAATAATTCTCATATAAATAAAGTTACATCTTCTTTTAAATCTTCTTCCGTAAAGCAGCCTTTACAGATATCTAACGTAGTTACGTTACTAAGTTCCTCGGTGTACGTTCCGCAGCTTTGGCAGTAGTACTCTACTTTACTGGACATAACCCAGTAGAATGTACTGTAACAAACTTACAGCTTTTAAAAGTAAATTCATCACCGGGAAAAATAGTAGAGCGCTTACGGTTACTATAAGTAAGCTACGCGCGTCTCTTTGGTCTTCTGTTAGTTTCTGTTCCATTGTTTTAAGTAAAATTTAGCTTTTGCTAGGTTTTTAAATTGTCTGCTTCCGTAGAAGCTAGGCGTATTAGGTAGGGCGGTAAATAGGCCGGGCTGGGTCTCTATGATCTCAGCGCCGGCGTATTGTATAACTCTTTTTAATTTCATAGGGCTAACCTTGCTAGCTGCGGCTTACCCTGACGGGCAGCCACGCAAAACACTTTGTAAAGGCTTACACCTCCGTCTACCATAGTAGAGTAAGCGCGGTAAGCAGCTTTTACTTCTGCGTAGGTCTCTGGATCTACTGAGTAAATCCAGTCAGTGTCTAAACTAGGCATAACGCAAGTAGTTAAAGCGTCGGCAGCATCTAGCTTAGAGCTGTTAGAAAGAGAAGAGGCGATAAAAGAAGAAAGAGTAAGCATAATAAAAAAGTTTAATTATTATTTGTTGTTGTTATTACTGATGTAAATATACGCCCTTTTATTTTCCCTGCAAATAAAATGCTATTTATTTTCATTTTATTTTTAAGACATAGAAAACCCAGCGCTAAGGCTGGGCTCTAGGTTGTTTTTTTATTTACTGAGCTATAAACTCAGCAACATATTTAAAGAAGTGCATTACGTCGCCGTTATGAAAATCTATCTTTACTAGGTTAGCTTTTGCTGAAGCTTGCGTACTTTCTGAAGCTGTAGCTAAAAAATCCACTACTACAGATAGGGGTATAAAATTTGTCCCCCACTCTTGGCCCTCTGCTTCTATTACTGTATCTAAGCTTAGGCCTTTTTCGTTGATCAATGTGTTTAAGTAGTTTCTCATTTTGATAGTTTTTGTCGTTGTTATTACTGATGTAAATATACGACTTATTTATAACTATGCAAATAAAACCTATTTTATTTTCATTTATTTTAAAGGGAATAAATAAAACCCCTTCCGGGGCTTTAAATTTAATTCTCCCACTTACATCTATTAGAAATTTTAGAGTATGCGGTTTCTGTCATAATAAAGCTATGCTCACCGTTAGAAGCTATACCTCTGTACTCTATGCCTCTACCTGTTAAAAATTCCTGGCCCTTTACTATTACTTTTCCTGTGTGTGATATTCTAGCTTTCATAGTGTCTGTGTTTGTTGTTATTACTTCTGTAAATATACGACTTATTTATAACTATGCAAATAAAACCTATTTTATTTTCATTTTATTTTTAGGGCATAAAAAAAAGCCCCGTTAGGGGCTTCTCTTATTTATATAAAGCTTACTCTTAAAAAATTTACTGAACAGTCTATACGGTGTTCTTTTTCAATAGCTACAGCCTTGTAGTCGTGGTAGTCTTCCATAGCGTTATAAGTACCGCTAGAAAATACTTTTTTTAAATCTGCTTTAGCTGTAGCGTGAAGGTCTGCCGGTATGTCTTCTGCTTTAATATCTATATCAATACTGCGGAAGCTGTTTGTTTGTACGCTACACTTAACACCGTATAAAGCTTTTACGTATTGCTTTACTAAAGCATTGCGGCCGCGGTTAGTAGTGTAGTAGTTTATGCCTTGATCGTAGCAGTCGCCGTTAATTTCGATGTTCTTAAATTGTACGCCGTAAGAAGTGAAGTTTACTTTAGTGCTCATCTTGTTAGTGTTTTTGTTGTTGTTATTACTGATGTAAATATACGGCTTAATTCTAACTATGCAAATAAAACGCAGTTTATTTTCATTTATTTTAATTCATATCTAACACCTTCTACAACAAAACAAACACTATACCCCGCTGGTACTTGGCTAAGCCAAGGCGTAAGGCCTGCGTCGAAAAGTTTTAAGCCTATAGCTCTGGCCTCTTCTAAATCCATTCTACAATATTATAAGGTCGCGCTCGTCGTATATACTGCCTCCGTCGTCGTCGCTTCTATGCTTCGCTAACCATATGCCCACCGCCATAGCCCAGGCTTGCGCGACATCTATTTTATCGGAGCTTTTGCTTTTATCAAATTTTAAATTCCCTGCGGGGTCGCTCTTTGCCTGTACGTTGCTTACGTTCCACCTTAGCAGGTTGTTACCCGTGTGCGCTATTTGCTGGCCCTTTATAAATATCTCTAGCTGCTTTATCGCTGGGCTCATACTTGCGAAACCCTGGCCGTAAGGCTCTACCGGGAGCCCTTCGTCTGCTAGCTCAGCTATAAGGCTGCTACTATTCCACCTATCAAAAGCTATGGCTTTTATGTTAAACTTTTCGGCTGTCTCTAGAATTACTTTACTTATATATCTGTAGTCCGTTACGTTTCCTGGTGTTACGTCTAGCTCGCCTTTAGCTATGAACTTATTATAATCTGCGCCCGTCTTACCTTGTCTTTTTCCTACTGCCGCCTCAGTAACCCAGCTATAAACTAAAGTTTTAAAAGGTTCGTCTTCGTGTATAGGTGGGAAGATTAAAGTATAGGCGCATAAATCTTCTGTGCTCGCAAGATCTAAACCCGCGTAACAGTCTCGGCCTTCTAAATCATTAGGGCCGTACTGATCCGCGCAGCTCATAAAGTCCTCATCTGATACCCAGCGCACCTCACTAGTAGTCCATTGATTTAGGTGTAGCCTTCTAAAAGTGTTTTCATAAGTAACCATCGTCTTAGCTTTTGCCGCCTGAGCTTCTATATAATCCGCTTTAATAGTTACGCCGTAACCTGGGTTAGCCTTGCGCCAGGTTGCCGGGTCTTGTATGTCGTCTTCTGGGTCTGCCTCGTAGATATGCGGGTAAAAAGTTTTATCTTCTATAATACCCGCCTGCACTTTCTTAGCGTAGTCGTAAACTTCATAACAAATACTTTCCTTATTAAAACCAGCTGTAGATATGCTAAAAAAAAGCGGTTGTCTTCTCGCTCCGCTCGCCGTCTTCATTACGTCATATAATGAACGGTTAGGCTGGCTGTGGAGCTCGTCAAACAAAACGGCGTGGCAGTTGTAACCGTGGGCAGTATCTGCGTCTGCGCTACGCGCTTGTATAAAGCTACCGTCTTTTTTTACTATGCTGTTACGGTATACTTTAAGTTGATTCATAAGTATAGGGCTGTTTAATACCATTTGCTTTTGAATTTCGTGAATCATTCCAGCCTGGCCGCGATCCGCGGCGCATACTATAATCTCTGCCCCTGGTTCGTTATCACTTACAAGCAAGTAAAGCCCTAGAGCTGCTAAGAAATTAGTTTTACCATTCTTACGGGGCCAGAATAAAAAAGCCTCTCTTATAATTCTGTTACCGTCTTTGTTAATGTTTCCGAATACATCGCGTATTACTTGCTTCTGAAATTCCTCTAATATAAAAGGCTTACCGGCTAGCTCCCCTTTAGTGTGGCTAGTTAGTCGCTCTATAAATTTTACTACCCTCTCGCCTTTTTGCTTGTCGTACATTATGCGTCTATTATGTCGTCTATGTCTAGTATGCGGCCCTCTGGTCGTTCCATTTTAGAGCGCGAGGCTGGAGTAAGTCCAAACTCTATTAACATCATTCTAATGCGCCGCCACGCGTCCGAGCTTTGAGCTGCGGCCGGGTGCGGCTTTAAAAGCTTAGCTCCGTTAGAGCTTACAGTTTCGTAAATCCTGCCTTCCCTTTGTAGCATAAGCTCGGCGCTATACCATTCCTGGTAAGCCATAGCTAAGAGCTCTAGGCTAGTGTCGTCTACAGAACTAAGTAGGCCCATAGTATGCAGGTGCCCTACGGCGCGCTCGTACATCATTTTACCCTTCGCCTTTAAAAAGCTGGGCGTAGCTTTTACCGGCTTTGCTTTGTCTACTATTACGGGGTTCTCTGGTGCGCGATCTTTTCGCGCTGTGCCTCGCTGCTTCTTAAGCTCTTGCGGTGCTGGTCTTCGTCCTCTAGGCATAGGTTTTGTCTATTGCTTTGTTTTTTTGATAGCTTTCGTAA
>Ga0209815_1000498_pt1 | contig 28950 bp, 41 predicted proteins | sample CoawatmetaG00DNA_FD_187507 | JGI IMG/M metagenome (GOLD analysis project Ga0209815, IMG submission 187507) | Marine microbial communities from the West Antarctic Peninsula - Coastal water metaG002-DNA (SPAdes) (version 2) | ecosystem: Environmental > Aquatic > Marine > Coastal ...
GGTGTCCACGAACCTATCTCGTAATCATCCAGAAGGTTAGCTGACCCAGTAGCTCCAAGGTTGATACCCCCTGCTACTGCGTTGATGTTACCCTCAAAGAGAACGCTACCATCATGAAAAAACCGAGTTATTGTGTTAGTTTTACTTTGTACCGTAAGTTGTTCTGTGCCCGAACTAAAAAACCCTGATAGTTCAAAATTCTTGGAGTTGTCAGAGTTTTTAAATAATTGCCTAACTGCTCCTGTTGTACTTGATGCTACTTGCTCTAATGAAGTGTGGTCTGCATCTGGAGCTATAGTTGTAATTGTATTATTAGCTGTGACAGTGCCAGCAACAGACAGCGTACTATTAAACGAAGCCGCACCCCCAGAAGCTATATTAGCACGAACAACATTGTTAGTCGCAAACTCTAAACCGTCAGCAGTTATGGTTCCAATAAACATATTATTAGCAGCACTGCCATTAAATCGGTTGGCAGAAGCACCTTCAACACCAATAATGCCACCTGCAACAGATGAATTAGCTATTGTTATAGATTTTTCGTTGTTTGCTCCAGTTTCGCTAATGCTCATGTTGCCTGTGGTTATAAGAGTACCGCCAATAGTTGAGTTAGCATTACTAGCGAAACCACCATTGTGTACCGTTGCAGCAGTTGTCGTCAATACACCTGTTACAAGTGCAGTTGTTGCCATGTTCACTGCACCGTCAATATCTACTACGTCAAGGTTAGCTGTACCATCAACATCAATAGCACCTGATATATCTAATGACGCAAAACTACCTACACCTGTAGTCGTAATTGCAGACGCACCATTATTAATTATGCCAAAGTCAGACGTTATTGAGCCGGCATTTAATGCACCTGTAGTAACAATACTGCCAGACCCGGCTACTGGACTTAGCACAGAAGCTATTGCAGTCCCACCTATTGTTATAGCATCAGCCTCAAGTGTACCGTCTACATCTACATCACCACTAAAGTCACCTGTAGCTGCATCTAACTCTCCTGATACAGTAAAGTTTCTTACGCCTGTATAATCTTTGTTAGAATCTAACACAACCGCCTTAGAAGCTATGGCTGTACCAATAGCAGTACTACCTAAGTCTAGTGCATTAATTTCACCTACTACAACGGTAGCACCGTCTAATTTATTTAATTCTTCTGGAGTAGAAGTAACTTGAGTATTAGAAGCAGCCGCTAAAACAGGAACCGTTCCAGATACATTAGGTAAAGTTATTGTTCTATCTGCAGTAGCATCTACCGATGTTAACGTAGTTTCGTGTGCATCAGCAGTAGAACCCTCAAATATAACTGCGTTATTAGCGTCCATAGTAACTGAGTTTACAGTGCTAAATGTTCCACTAACAGAAACATTAGGCACAGTTAAAGTACCCGTGCTAGGATTATAATGCATATCTCCGTCAGATTCTAGACCAAGGTTACCCCCATCTAAATCACCGCCTGCGGTAAAGATAATAGCATTATTTTCATTAGTGCTTTCATTATCTGTTATAGTAACAGCAGTAGCAACTGCTGCAGTACCGGAGTAACCAGAAGAAGTAATTGTACCTAAAGAAGAACCCGCATCTGCAAAAGTAACTGTACCACCGTCTGCATCAATAGTTACATTGCCCGCAACATCTAATGTCATGTTGCCAGAACTTAACGACATAGTAGTACCATCAATATTAAAGTTATCAATGTCTATACCAGCATCAGCTGTAATTTTTCCAGTGGAAACTATGGTAGAGCTATTTGTTATAGCACCATCTACTTGTAATGTAGAAGCCATGTCAACTGCACCATCGATGTCAACAACATCTAAGTTTGTAGTTCCATCTACATCAAGGTCACCATTAAAGTCTACATTGCCTGTTACTAGTAATGTAGTTGCCATATTTACAGCACCGTCAATATCTACGACATCAAGATTAGTAGTACCATCTACATCTAAATCGCCGTTAAAATCTACGTTTCCTGCAACTGCTAATGTAGTAGCCATATCTACTGCACCATCGATGTCAACAACATCAAGATTAGTAGTGCCGTCTACGTCTAAAGCACCATTGAAATCTACATTACCCGCAACAGCAAGCGTGGTCGCCATATCTACGGCCCCGTCAATGTCTACTACATCTAAGTTTGTAGTTCCGTCTACATCAATATTTCCACTAATGTCTAATGATGCAGCAATAATTTCTCCACTAGCATTAATAGCACCATTGATATCTATCGTTGTAGCTGCAATTTGTATTTCTGTATCTGCTACAATATCTAACTGTCCGTCAGCAGAAGAGTTAATATACAATCCAGTATCTCTAAATTGTATTTTATTATTTGTGTTTACTGTCCACGCAGAATTAAGATTAGCACCATCTAGTGCTAGTCCGGTTGAGGCATTTATATCTACTATAGGAGCTACTATTTCTAATTCACCGTCTGCATCGATATCTAGTTGGCCATCAGTACTTGATGAAATTTTAAGATTAACATCTCTAAAGTTCATGACACCTTGTAAATATGCATCCTTATAAAGAAGGGAAGCAGTACCTAAGTCAAGCGTATTTGTTGTTTTTGGATTAACATTAGTAGCACTTACAACAAGGTCTTGAGCAGGACCTGCAACAGTAATAGGCCCACCTTCTGCAGCAGTACCGTCATGCGTATGTCCGGTAGTTGCAAAAGCAGATTGAATTGCGTCAAACTCTCCGTCAAGGTCTGTTGCATTAATAATGTTGCCATCAGCAATGTTGTTGCTCGTATCATTACGAGTGTAGCTTGTACCCATAGTTAATTTTACCTTCTATCGTGAGTTGCGTACTCAACTGTCAATGCATCGAGTGAGTATGGGGGGTCTGTACCGTCAGATTCAAATTGAAATGACACAGCAAATGCGGAACCTACAACTGGAGTATCAAATAGTTTTAGTAGCTTTACACCAAAGGCTGTTGTTCCAAATACAGCTTCTCCGTAAAAACCTACAGCACCTTCAGTATTAGTAAACGTAACAGGAGTAGGTTGAATAGTACCCTGCGTATCAAAATCTAATTTTAAACTTGCATCAAAGTTTACACTACCTTGGGGGTCGGTGTAAAGAAATAACTTATAAAATGTCTTACGTACTCGTGGGTCCTGCATAGATAAATGTGGGGTAGCAAAGGTAGTTTGAATATTTAAACCATCAAAGCTGTTTCCCGATTCCATCTGATAAAGATAGCCATCATCATTAGCAAAAATTACTAATTCTACGGCGGCATTATATTCACTAGCTACTGCACTTACACGAATACCCCGAGTTTCTGCAAAGCCTGTTCCTGCACTACCTTGTTCCGCATACTGTGTGGCTATTATGCCTTGTGAGTTTTCTTGTGTAAGTGTATCAGAAAATCCAAATATTCTATACTGTGATTTTTCCCGGACTACACAACTTGTAAAAGTTGAATTAGTAGCAATGAACTTAGTAAAGTTATTTTGAATAGACTTTGAAACTGCAGCTAAGCCAAAGTCACCAATACGTTCTGTAGCACTTAAAAGTCTTAAGCCATCAATAGCAAGAAACATTATGTCTCCGCCAATCTCTTGGACTGTATCACCATCAAGACAACCAATGTCTTTAGTAATAGGCTGCATCTTAAAGTCTGAAAGAGTACTACCTGTCAGCTGTTGAATGTGTCGTTCCGTAAATATAATCAACTGATTACGAAAAACTGCTAGTCCGGTAATTACAGAGCCTACATTAATTGACCCTGCACCATCTCCTGATTCAAATGTGCTATCAATAAATGGCCCTGTAAATGATAGGGTAGACCCCTTACCAAAAAACAAAGCATTCTTATATTCAATTACGTGAGTTGCACCTAGTACACCGGAAGGAGCAGCAGGTAAAGCAACAAAATCTGTATCATCATAAAGTGCAGGAGGATTAAAGCCATCTACTATTGCTATTTTTTCTGTACCGTTAAAGTTGTATCTAGCAAATCTTGCTTTAACTGCATTTTCTGTAGCTACAGATATAAAAGTAACTACTGCATTATCAGCAGGATTACTAGCCAGTGCTGGATTAATTGCTAGAGTAGAACCACCCCCACCGGATACAGATGCATCAGCAGTTACAGTATATACAAGGTTAATACCTGCAATTTTAAATACGTCACCTGCTTGAGGTACTCCGGTAATACCATCTATTGCTAAAGAGGTACCCGATTGACTTGCTCCATTTACAAGTGTAGTACCATAGTCATATACATTTATCTTTGTAAAACCAGAACCCGATGTTTTAAATATATCAGCATTCTTAGCTACGATTGCTTTATTTTCCCAGATTGCAATACCTAATGCTTTATAGTTAGCTGTAGTACTTACAAAAGTAACAGCATCTGCATTTGAGGGATTAACTATCATTGTTTGAAGAATAGTAAGTGTTACTCTATTATTGGTAGCATCAAAAACTGCACCACTAACTGCAACACTATACCTAAAAGATAGTACTGCTCCATCTGCAGGTGCTGTTAGAAGAGCAGGAGATATAGTTAAAGTAGAGTCAGTTCCCGATAAAGCAGTTGCAGAACTTATTGTATGTACTACTGAAGAGCCTGCAATTGTAAACGTATCATTTGCGGAAGGACGAACATTTAACCCATCTACATTTAAACTTGTGCCAGTTTGACTTGCTCCATCTATTGCTCCACCGGCTAGTGCAAAAACGTCACCTGCTCCGGGACTGGTGTGAATAGCACCAAGTATTAAAGTTTTACCACTCTGCCCATTACCGTGTACTACAGGAGCACTATATGGTGGAATGATAGCGTCATCATATTTAGAGTAGCCTTCGATACGCCTATAGCCACCCTCTACGGATGGTTCATAGTTACGAAGAATACGAGCAGAACCCGGAGCATTTACACCCTGTTGTAAAGGGCTTAAATTGGTTATTAAACCACCACGAAATTCTACTGGGTAAGTTTGCCATTTGTCCATTAACGTGGGAACCTTGCGCTGCCTCTATTACCCCCACCTGTATTCTGCGGGATTAAATAGGAGCGTAAATAAGAATAACGATTGATTAACATAGACCGCATACTTTTAATGCCATCTTCAAATTTCTCTTTTGCAACTAGTGCATCTTGTGTATTACCACGAAATAAATAAGCATAGTGCATAGCACCATCTACTATTACGTGCCTAAATCTTTCAGGAACTCCGGGAACATCATTGTGTAAAGCCATGTCTACAGGTACACTATAGTATTCATATACTATTGAGTATGCTTTATTAGGAACAGGAGTTACTATGTATTCAAGGGAAGGAGCATGTGACACACGTTGTGGGACACCTTGGCCTAAAGAAGTAGTAGTACTATTATACTCTTGGTCTACATACTTGTCAAGGTATTCTTCATAAACTATTATAGGAAGTTTGACTGTGCTATTTCCAAGAGTAGCATTTTCTTTAATTCTAAAAGTGTCAAAGTCAATTACTTTACAGTCTGTAGGAAAAGGATAACGGGTAACTCCTATAGAAAGTGTGTCTTCTTGCTCTACATGATTAAAGGGCCACTGATACTCTGATTGATTTATATAACGAATAGATGCTGATATGGCATCTTTTGCTTGCCCATAAAATCCTGTAGACGTAGCAAAGTTAGTTGAGGTAAGTTCAACTTCATTTAGTCGTCTATTGATATCATTTACTAGGCCAAGAAAGTTGTATGCCATATGTTTACTTCTCTCTAATTTTAATTTTAATTGTACGTTCTGCTACACTACTAGTGCTGTCAGTCATAGTACAACTAAATGTATACTCTCGATTGTTTACCCCACCTGCTAAATTAATAATAGCAACCGTAGAGGTATTTGACTGAGATGCATTTTGAATATTATCTGTTACTGCGCTACTTGAAGCAGTAGTCAAAGTTTGACCTGCGCCTAATGTAGTTTTAGCAATCGCATCTGTTTTTACACCCCATACTACTGAACTAATTGTTCTGGTGCCAAGGAAGCGTGACCAATCTACACTGTAATCTAGCGTTTCATCTTTATCTTTAATAGGCCAACGATTTGACATTAGTGTAACTCCGTTACATATACAGCATATTCAAAGAATACTTAATCTCTGCGTATATATACTGTTCTGTTTTGAAACTCTATAAGTACCACTCTGGTATCGGATGTCTTTGCAGGAGAAATAGCAATTCTTCGATTTTCAAAGGGTATATTAATTCTTCTTTCAGTTGTTGTAGTCATTAGGCTACCTATACTGAGTTGTAATTAGTAAAAAAGGGGGACAGTTAGTGTGAAACATAGCTGCCCCCCAATTTAGTTAAGCAAAGTCTCTCGCTGCTTCCAACGGTTCAACTCCACCTATGTCTGTGATATCCATACAGACGGCCCATATCCGCAGTTTACCTGCAGTAAGAGCACCTTCTGTTACGAATTTCAAGTCAATAGTATCGTCAGCAATAATAACTTGGATTTGCGCTGCTTCTGTTCCGGGAGTAATCCCATAAGTACCAGAAGCACCACCCACGATATCAAGGCCGTCAATGTACAAATCTACAGTACCACCTGTATAACCAAGGTCAACAGTAGCAGTACCAGAAGGAGAGGATTCAACAATTTCAATCCCAGAAGAAAGCACAACAGTACCTTTAGGTACGTTAAGCACTTGCTCTGTGTCTCCAGCAGCATAATCTGCACCATTAATGGCGATTTGCGCTTTGATGTCAAGTATGTTTTGTATTAGATACGGCTTGCGCCCACGGGCATCATTACCACGAGCAGGTGTATCTGCGACTACGTATGCGGTCATATTCTAACCCCCCTTACGCTAAGTGATACATGGCGTTAACAAGAGCTTCAGGACGAAGTATCTTGCGGCCATATAGATGCATACCACGAACAATGTCAGCAAAGCTGTCAGGGTCACGATATGTTTCTGTTTTGTTAATCTGCTCTGCAGTTGCAACAGCAGACGAGTGACCAGCAACAATTACACCAAAGTTAGCTGAACTGTTAGTTCCTGAGAAGGAAGCACCAGTACCAACTGAAGGTAGGTTGTTAGAAGCATACACTTTAAATCCGTGGATGTTGTCACTTACAACGCCGTTCTGTAGTCCGTTACCACCGAAGTCAGCATTAAATAGACGAGAGTCTTCGTCTTTCAATACTTCGATGAATACAGGGTCAAGAACAAGCCAGCGACCTTGCGAATCCACATTCTGCTGGTCTAGCTTACGAGCCATACGAGCAAGAACTTGAAGTGGGTTTGCGTCACCAGCAGCCGTTGGAGCAGCACCAGCACCAGTACGTGGCAGAATAGCAATAGCATCTGCGGCAGTACCACCGTTAAAATCAACAGCATCTAACTTCATGCTTGATAGTAACTCATCAGTACCTGCAGTAGATACAGCAACAGAACCATTAACGGTAGTGTTAGCAACGCCTGCAGCTGAGCCAATAGCAGCTTGTTTATAACCAGCAAGATAACCAAGAACGTCTTGGTCAAACTGGTCAGCAATACGGTACGCAGCACGTTCACTTGCAAGTGATTGAAAGTTTACGTGGCTGTGTGCTTCTTCAATGTCATCTACTTTAAAAGCAAAGTAATTAGCTTTGTCGATAGTTAGATTGAAGTCTTCATCGTCAAGGTCTTGCGGTGTGATAGTAGTACCACGTTCGTAAGCCTTTACTGTGATTTCCGGTTCTTTAATAATCTTAACGGAATCTCCCATTGTAGCAATCTCACCAAAGTAATCATTATTGGTGATTGCCTCACAAACAGCGGCCTTGCGGAAAGCAAGCTGCACCTGTTTGCTGTAAATAACGGGCGAAAAATTACCGTTAGGAAGATTACCATAACCAGCTTGTGAATTAAAAGCCATCTTAGTTTCTCCTAGATTGGTATTTTTGTCCAGAATTGGACGGGTTATTTAACAGATGCAAACTCACCAGACTATATAGGAGGCTGAATCACTATGGGTGCGTTTTCTATTTAGTCGGCCAACCAAATATTTAACGGGCCATGTTTATCAGGTAATCCGTAAGACTGATATTGTTTGCGTACTGGGTATAAACATATTGCAATATACTTATACCCAAGTGTCTCTAGTTATACTTACGCATAACCATTTGTCAACACTTTTTTATCTGGCGGAACCAGACATATCATAGACGAACTTTCCAGTGCGGATAGCTTCTATGATTTCATCAGACTTCTTCTCATATTCTTGAGCAGACATCTTATGAACTTGAGACTCACGTAGGTATGTAGACGCTTCATTGTCTTGAGGCTTGCTACGGGAATTACGTGAGTTAACTGTTTTTGCTGCATCTTTGCCGTTAGAAGATTTACTAGTTGTAATATTCTTATCGGTTTTATACAGGTCAATTGCTCTTGCGGCAGACTTTGCATCATCATCATTTTCATATAAAGCATTCTGAACCCACTTAGGTTGTTCGTCTGCCCATGTGTGGAAGTCATCGCTATCACGAATGGTTCCATAATCAGGATGAATTTGCATAAGCTCTGCTTCAGCTTTATCTTTCTTAGCAGTGTACTGCATTTCATCTACTATTTTTATTCTACCTTCTAATGCTTTAGATTGTTCAGTAGCTTTTTTAATTGCAATAGTTTCAATGATTGCTGCTACGTCAGGATATTCAAGGCTCCATTTTTCTAAATCTTCTTCTGACTTAGGAAGTTTAATTTCCTTACGAGTAGCACTGTCTAACTGCTTTTTAAGTGCATCAAGTTCTGTTTGGAACCCTTGCTCTTTTTCTTGCGAATGTCTACGCAAGTCGCCATACCGTTTTTTAAATGTTTTTTCTTCTGCGGTAGTAGGCTCAGCTTCTTGTGACTCCGTAGTAGTAGTATCTTCAGCAGACTTTTCTACTTCGCCACGTTGTTCTTTTAGTAGTTGTTCAAGTTCTTCTTCTTCTAGTTTACGTTTTTCTTCATTGCTATACTTACGAGTAGCGAACGCAACTTTTTTTGGTGACTGCATTTCTTCAGCCATAATAGCAGCTTCTGCCATTTTTATTCTCCTTTTGGGGCCACCGTAGCCGTGTCTGTGTGTGGGGGGTGGGTAGGCCATATATCTAACAAATAGCGTGTTGTTAGTTCACGTTTCTTGAATTTATAGTATGGTTATCAAGTACCATCAGTTTCTGTTGTAGTTTCTTTTTCTACCTTTTCTTTAGGTTCAAAGTTAGGCATAAAAGTATTAGGCTCTCCGCCTGCTTCTATATGTTTAGTGTATTGTTCTTGAGCAACTAGAACTGGATTAGGTGTTCCGGTAGGAAGTCTAGTACCAGCAACAAATGAGTTTTTAGAAGCTTCTGCTATAGCTCTTAAGGCAGCGTTATTTTCATAAATCTCACCCATATAATCTGTTCTACTCATATCTGGATTATACCATTTTGCATTGTCACCCTGTGCTAGGAACTCTTCATTTTGTTTTTGAAAGACAGGATTACTTTGGAACATAGTCTTAGCTGTGTCAAGTTCATTGTCCATATCACCTACGCCCGAAGCACGAATGTCATCTTCCATATCTTGCCACGGAGTTTTAGGAGGTTGTTGACTTGCAATAAGTTTTTCACTAGATACACCAGCTATACTAGCTAGCATCTGCTTCATGGGTACAATTACTTCTTTAATTCTTTTGTCTCTGCGTTCCCGTTTATACTTTTCATGATTAGCTTTACCGCTAGGCATACCAAACGCACCCATTCCTACGATAGCGGCAAACATAGCTAAGCCTGCAGCTGTTGATGCAGCACTTCCTTTAAAAGTTCCGGTAAGCGGGTTTCTAAAAATACTAGATTTAGCAGCAGCAGCTTTAGTGCCGGCATATGTTGTTTGTGGTCCCATTCCTACTGTACTTGTTTCAACTGTTCCGGGTACTAAGCTCTTAAAGGTTGGTGCTACTGTTCCGGGGCCCATAGTAGTAGCACTAGCAGCAGCATCTGCGGCAACTTTTGAACTACCTGCAAAAGATTTCAATGTTCCATATGCCTTTTTAGCATCCGCTAAAATGCTAGGTGCAATTTTATATGCTGTGTATCCTGTTACAGCAGCAGTTGCAAGGTCTGTTCCAAGATTAGACCCCGTAGGCGCATTGGTCGCAGCATTGCTTCTTGATATACCAGAAGTATCTACTTGAGGTGCTCCTGTTTGTCCTGCTAGATTTAACTGTTGTCTTCTAACAGTTCCCGGCATTAAGTCTTTAAAAGTAAATTGTGAACGGGGAGCTATAGGAGGCTGAACAAAACCCGGCACTGTAGTTGTTACGGGCGTTACAGGCGCAACAACATTTTGTTGAGAGTAAGGTTGTTGCTGATAGGTAGAAAATGCTGAAGGAATATTGTAGGTGTTAGTAGTTTGTGGTACTACTCCGTAAGGTTGTTGTTGAGGAACTAATCCACCTACATTCATTTCAAGGTCATCTGAATTAAATGGCATATCGTTTGATACGGAGTCCTCATCCATTTCAAGGTCTTCCATATTAAAAGGCATACCATCCGGTAATATAGCCTTTTCTGAATTTCCCATTTGTCCCATATCTTCCATACGAGACAGGCCTGCCTTTGCTTCATCACGAAGCTTCATAATTTTATCTAGACCATGATAACGAACTACATCAGCAGGTAATACAAACTCACCTTCACTTAGTTGTGCAGGAATATCATCACGTACTTCTTCTTTTAAAGAACCTACAGGAACATCATTACCAGACATTTCATCAGTAGTTCCACCTTCATCAGCAAGACCACCATCTTCAAACATTTCCATTTGCTTACCCATGGGCATCGGCATACCACCTTTATTAAATTTATTGGGTTTAGTTACCCTAGTTTTGATATCTTCTAGTATTTGTTTCTGCTCATCTGTGTACAACTTATCTTTTGCTTCTTTTGGAAATTGATTAAACACATGACCTCGAAGTAATTCTGGAAACCCGGTTGTTTCTGCCCATAAATTATAGTCTCTTTTTTCACCTAGATTTTTTTTATGCCAATCATACCTACGTTCCATTACTTCCGGAGAGGTAACTTCTTTAAACTTTTTATACCTTTCAGAAAGATATGGGTCACTATTAACAAGACGATGGGAAATAATATCTCCTGCAATGTCTTCAGGTTTAGTAGTCTTAAATACGTGCAGTCCGTACCGTTCTAATGGTATACCATCTGGCCGTGGCCTTTCAGCAGAACCCTCTTCACCCGGAGAAAAATGCTCTAGTCCATACGGCCCTTCTTCATCTGGTGTTTCAACAATATCATATTCTAATCCTTCTAGAATAGGATACATTTCTTTAGCTGTTGCAAAATTACTTCTTGTTTTTTCAACCATTCTTATTTACTTCATCTCGCAATAATTTAAGTTTGTGTAAGATTGCAATAGAACCCTGTGCTCTATGCAAGATAACAGTATTGTCTGCTTGTTCTAATACTTTATGTTGTTGCTTAATAGCAGCATCAATATACTTACTGAATGCTTCCCATTGGTGGCTGTTGTTCACCAGAGGCTTGAGGTTGCTGAGTATTTGCTTGTCCACCATTACCACTAAATCCTTGTTCACCCGGTACAGGAGCTTGTCCTACGCCTATGTTTCCGCCACCTGCTCCGCTAGTATCCATAGCATCTACGCCTGCAGGAGCACCTTGTTGTTGAGGTTGTTGAGCTTGTTGTTCTGCTTGGAAACCTTTAAGAATTTCCGCCTGCAAAGCAGCATCACTCATATTGTTTGTTACTTTATCTGGGTCAAGGTCCATAGACTTTGCAATCTCACGAATGATATAAGGAAACTTTGCAAAGGGAGCAAGAGCAGGACTGCTTGCTGTTTGTAGAAATTGCATGAGCCTTTGACTGCGAACTTCATTTGCCATAAGACTTTCTGTACCACGAGCTTTAACTTCAAGGTCACCCTTAATGGTGGGGTCAAAATCAAACTGCATATTAAAACGGAAGAAACCTTCACCCAGTGGACGTAAAAGATAGTCGTCTACATTCTTAATAACATTCTTAATGCTACCGCTTGCAGCATTCATTAGCATACTAATTCCACTTGCAGTACGGCCTACTCCAGATACTCCTGTTTGACCATGAGCAAATGAAGGTAGTCCAGTACTCTCATCAGAAAGCTGCCTAGCCTTATCAAACATCATCATGTTTTCACTAGATACGTTAGGATACTTAGTTCCAAAAATTGCCTGTCCGGGTGCTCCACCTTGTCTACGGAATACTTTACCCGGATATACAGATAAGTCTTGTCCCGGAGCTAAGTTAGTTTCGTCAACTTCAATAAGTAAGTTACCAGATAGTACAGCATTATCTACAGCCATACGCATGAAACCATTCATTAAGGTTTGTGTATCTTCCATATTTTCAGCAATGCCAATACCAAAGAAAGAGTATGGGTTTAATTCATATGGTGCAGCAGAGTAAGGAATTTTAGCAGGCTTAAATGGGTTGAGTACCATTCTAATTAATTTGTCGTTACATACCCATACGTTTGCTTGCAACTCATCGAAGTCTTGTAGTTCTTTTGGTATATCTACGCCTTGCTCGTCTAGCATGTCAGTATCAACCATGCCCCAATATTCAAGAACTTCAAATCTATCTACGTCATGTGAAGGTGCATAGTCAGCTAAGTCATCTTCCCAATATTTTTTAGTATAGTTTTCACCTATCCTAATACACTCGTCAATAACTTGCTCACGAAAGTATGGTCGTCTTTTAAGGTTACGTAACTGTGTGCGTGACATTTTATGACGTTCAATTATATACTGAACTTCGTCCATATTATTTGCATCAGGGTCAGGATAAAAATCCCAAACAGATACATGAGAAACCTGCGGAACAGTTTTAAAGGTAGGTGTATATTCCCCTTCATCATTCCAATTAGGATACTCTTTGTCTGCAGCAAAAGGACCTTTCATAATTCCTGTACCAAATAATGCCATTTCAAATGCACTACTGCGTAAGTTTTTATTAGCACCAGACTCATCAAGTTGGTCATGGATTTTCTTTTGCATCTTCTTAGCCGCAACCATTGCAGGGCTAAACTCAACAGAACTAGGAGTAGATGCAGGACCTTCTTTTAACCTATCTTCTACAGGACTTAATTTATCTTTTAAGGGGCCTAATTTTTCCTGTAACGTAAGTGAAGTAGCACCTGTTAAAAACTCTTTATCGTCACCCTTAAATCCGTAAGGACTTTCCTGAGTAGTTTCTTCAGGTTTATTTTGTTCAGGAGTTTTTTGCAAATCAAAATGCACATTCTCAACTACGCCTTCAGGTAATTCCGTAGGTTCGATAGAAAGAGGAAATTTATTATTGGCAAACAATACATCTACAATTTGTCCATAGGCAGCTAGTGTTTTTGTTTTAGTTACCTTAATAAATACACGAGACTTTTCTACTTCTGTAAATTTAACATCTGGACCATACAAACCACGATAGTTACGATAAGAACTTAACCAACGGTCTTCATCCTGTTGTCTGTAGTCTTCTGCTTTTTGATATCGGTCCATAATGTAGGGAATAATTTTTGAAACATCGACATCTTCCACTGTAGTATCATCTACATCTTCTAATGCAATTGCATTGTCTTCCATTATAATTTCGTCTTGTGCCATGTTTTAGTATCCAAAAGTTGTATCAGCTACGTTTTGCTGGTTAGGTCGAGACATAGGGTCATAGTCAAATAAAGAAAATCTTGGGCGTGACATTATACCATACCTTAAGGCATCATACAAGTGGTCTTCTGCGTGAGTGTCTATATCTTCAGAGTTTTTCTTATCTATAGGCAACGCAGGTAACTGAGAAATAATATTAGAACAGGTGTTAAAGAAAACAAGTCTAGGCTCGTTAGTATATTCATCCACTTGTAAACGTCTATGTATTTCATTTTTACCTGCTACTCTGCTACCTTTACTTCTATCAGAGGGCCTCCAACGACACCCTCGCTGTATCATCTGTTCAGCTAAGCTAGGACCAGTATCACCACGCTTATGCCACAGAGAACTGTCGAGAACGCCGTATTTAATATTGCCATCGCCTGCTTCTAGGTCTTGAATTTGGTCAGCTAAATCGGTTGCTAATACTTTAGTTACATATAGCTCACGATAAACAACTAATTGTTCTGCTGGCGTTATGGCAATCCAAACAACGCCGCTCCAACTACCGTAACCATAGTCACATGCTCTAAACTTAACCCAGTTAGAAGGAATTTTAAAAGGTTCAACTACGTGAATGTCACGATTAAACTCAGTAAAAGCAGCACCTTCTTTAATATCCCAATCACCTTCTAGCAACTGCCTTCGTTGTTGCTCAGGTAGTGATAGTAGCATTGCTTCGTAATCACCACCCTCAGAAAGATATGGATTATCTGAAAGTCTTGCAGGTATAAATCTACGTTTGAATAACGGCTTACCTGCTTTAGCGTGACCTGCCGGATATCTTAATACTTCTGCTGTATCTGTATCCGTAGCATCAAATGATTTATCGTAGGGTGATGGGTCAATAAATGTTTTCTTAACCCAAGAGTGTCCCCTACCTCCGGGGTTAGTAGTAGCCCGCATAAAGATAGGCAAATCAGGTGCAGTGGACCGGAGACGACTTCGCATGTAGTTCCATGCGTAAGAGCTTGACCACTGAGTCAATTCGTCAAAGCCTATCCAGCTAAATGCCAGACCCTGATAGCGCAGGACATCGTCATCTCTATCGAGGTATGACATCCACAACCTCGCCCCAGAAGGCGCAGTCCACTGCATCTTTCGCTCTGACCACTTGATACCGGGCCATATCTTCGGATACAACTCTTGTGACTTGAAGATAAGTTCACGAAGTTCCTCTGTTGTATGCCGAAGAAGTAATCCACTAAATTGTGGATGGCCCATGTAACGCAAGGGGTCAGCCAGCATCGCATAACTTTTACCACCGCCAGCACTTCCACCGTATAGAACTTCTCGTTCACTTGCCGCTAGAAAGGCTGTCTGTGGTCCGGGGTTTGGTTTAAATAATATATTTGCTGTCGCTTCGATATCTGCAGTTTCATATTCAATCTCTGCAATTACGACTTTAGGCAGTTGTTTCTTTTGCACCCGTTCTTTTTTCTTCAAGGACTTGCGCTTTGGTGATTGCCGCTTCCGCATACTTTGCCCACTGGCGGAGGCTTTTAGCTTTGTTCTTACGCTGTCTTTCATTCTGTAACCGTTTCCTTAATCCTACATGTGAAATATATCTATCTGTATTGGTGCTTATCCAATTAGATACTTCACGGTAAGAATACTGATTTATATAATCCCTTGCCTTTTCAAGCAAGTCAAGTTCTGTAGGGATGGGGTCTAGAATTCGAGAGTCTTCTTCATTAACTTTATAGCCAAATGGTACAGTACGTGCAATGCGGGGGATTTGCACCCATTCGTTTTCTTCTTTAATATCTGTTGGTTGTGGCAGATTCCACTTACCTATACTCTTACTCATCGGTTTCCACGAAAGCTTTAGGCGGCATAAGCATAACTCCGCCTGATGCTTCTACCTGTACCTTGTCTGTCTTTACAAGTCCTGTACGGTCTAACAATTCTTTTGCAGCAGAGAGTTTATCCCGTATACCTAATTGAGTTGGTTCAAATAAACCGCCTACCATAGCCATTGCAGCTTTAGGTGCGTTACGAGCCATGTATAATTGTGTAGCTTCCATTAACTCATCTTTAATACCTTTGACAATATCAGAAGTACTTGTAGCATCTGAATAACCTGCAAGTTTCTTTGCTGTTATAATGTCTCCACCTGCTTCGTCAAAAAGAACTGAAAGTAATTTCTCTTGTTTTTCACTTAGTTGTCTTGCCATTATATCATCTCAAAATGTGGGGCATCAATAAAAGGTCTACGTTCTTGTGAACGGCGAAGGTCAATATACGCATTCATTGCAGTTTCTGCAGTGCCTGAATATTTTCTAATGTCGCCCTCACTCCATGCGGCTCCCCACTTTATAGCCACACCTTTATTCCTAGCAGCTTCTGCCATTGCATCACAAATATCATCATAAACATTTAGTTCCCAAGAAATGCTAGAGCCAAAGTAAGCTACAAGGTCTACTGCATTTCCGGTAAGGTGTTTTGATTTCATTGTTTGTGAACGTCCTTCTTTTACTAAACGCTCTTGTTCTTCTATTGTACGTAATCCGTAGGTAACACCAAAATCTACTTTAGTTAATTTAATAGCTTCTTTAACTACTTCAACTAAATCTTGATTAACTCCTTCGAGTTTCTGTAAACTTCTTGAGCTTAAACTAAAAGCCATATTGTATTTCCTTGATTAATTAATGGTGATGCAAAATAGTCAGTGCGAAACCTAGCTACTTTTTTATCAAGACTTGGGTCATTATTTACCAAAGAATTTTGTAGCACTACGGACACCAAAACTAGCAGCGACAATAACACCAAGAGTATACTGATACCACTCTGGCATTGTCTGAAGTGCCAAAAAACCACTTGCAACAATTTCTCTACCCCATGAACCTGTAAACACTAAAATAAGAGGAATAGAAAATAAAACAGTTAGCCACTCATCTTTCCAACTATCTTGTGAGCCGTGGGCCATAACCTTTTCCCAATCAGCTTCACTAGTAGCACGAGACACCATAATCGTTGCTTCGGCTTCTGCTCTAGCAATTTTAACTTTGGTTTCAGCTGCTCGTTGTTCTGCCTTACCCTTAAACCACGTACCTGCTAAATTAGCAATAGGTCCAATTAACATGTTTATCATTATACACCCCGTCTAAATTTTGCTGTCTTCTTAGCTATACTTGTTGGTTGCTTAACAAACTGTTTTCCTTGGGCAGTGCCTTTACGCTTAGCCTTAGTTGTAGCAGAATATTCAGCACTTGTCAAGGACTTTATAGCTTTAGCAGGTAAATAGCGTTCACCCGTAGCTGTCTTGCCTTGTGTTGATGGCTTACCAGATTTAGTACGCCAGTCTTCGTTTGACCATTTGTTTAAAGACTTCTGAGATTTTGAAAGGGCCATTACTTATAACCCCCGCCCTTAGCTTTGTATTGCTTAGCAAGCATCTGAGCCTTACGTGCAGACCACTGTCCTGCTTTACCTCCACTAGTCCCAGCCTTTATTCTATTAAACAAATTTTTACGCATAGTAGGCTTAGTGTAGTTACCCGCTGCGTTAACTGTAGATTTCTTTTTGGTAGGTTTCTTACCCTTAGCTGTAGTTGCCATTGTTTTACCTGTCTTTCCAATACCCTATTCCGTAATCGTGGAATATTTCTTCGCCCTGTTTTATTTTGTCCAAGGCAAAGAAGCGAACAAAGCGATAATCCGTTTCTTTAATTTCCCACTCTGCGTTCGGACTTTCCCTGTGATTATAGACCATAGCATAGCCAAGCGGGATAAGATATTCCTTACTGTCGTGGTTAGGTGACTCAAACATGTAGTCATGTAAGACCGAATTTTTCCCCATGTCTTCGTCATCTGTGACAAGATAAGGGCATACCTCAATCGTATCTCCCGCCGAATAGTCTTTATCCGCAAAGACACCATGTCCATGTATTTCTGAATTATCAACATACGGCACTACCTTTTTTTCTTAGCCATTCCGCCACGCATCATTTTCTTTTTAGCAGCCTTAACCATTCCACCGCCACGCATCGTTTTCTTGGCTACGCCACCACGCATCATCTTCTTCTTAGCAGCTTTGACCATTCCACCCCCACGCATTTTCTTCTTAGCGGCTTTAGGTTTTCTTTTCTGTACTGTTTTCTCAGAAGCTTTAGATTCAGGATAAGTAGAGTTACCAGTTTTAGAATTCTTTAACTTTCCCAAAGCACCTGCCTGTATTATTTCTAGTATTGTCATATCTTTTAGCTGCTTAGTATTAACCATGCCGCCTCCACGCATCTTCTTCTTAGCGGCTTTAACCATGCCGCCTCCACGCATTTTCTTTTTGGCAGCTTTAACCATGCCGCCTCCACGCATCTTCTTTTTAGCAGCCTTGACCATTCCGCCTCCACGCATCTTCTTTTTTTCTAACACAGTCTTTAATGTTGTAGCTTGACCTGCATGAAGCTTAGACGCTTTCTTTAGTCCCGCTATAACTTTTTTAATTCTTTTTTTCATTACGTAACTTCCTTCTCTCTGTAACTAAACTATTATAAACAGCATCAGGAAAGTGTTTGTAATATCCTGACTTTTCTAAACTCAATGAAGCATCATCAAGTAACGATAACTTCTGTACAAACACCATACAGTATTCTAAATTTATATCTGACACACCATCGTCTACTAAAAATTCTAACCCGGCTTCTTCTGCATCATACTCTGGATGAAACACCATTAAGTGTCTATCTATGTTAGCCGTAGCTAGTGCCTCATTCATACCATCACAAAATCCATCTAAGTATTCTACGTCAGGTAATTCCGTACTAGCCCATATTACCATTTCATACTTATGAGAATCAAATTGATTAACTTCTTTAACTAGTCCATCAAATCCTGTATCAATACTAAATGCTATTTTATTTTCTAACCATGCCTGCTTTGCATAAGGACAAGGAGCCAAACCATTTAATTTTGCCTGTGGTATTTCAAGAAACTCATGGGACCACTTACGTATATCTTGCTCAATAGGATGCACAGCTAAACGTCAAAGCCCATTTTACGAACTGCCTGTTTTCCTTCAGGAGATTTAGCTAAGTTCTTTAAACCTTTGTTTGGTAGCTTATCTGTTACAGAACCACCAGCAGCGTACATATGCTCTTTACCATTAGCTTTACCGCCGGACTTCATACCCTTTTTTATTTTATTTACTTTGCTCTTAGGCATAGTACCAATACCAATAGAAATAACAGTTACGTCATCTTTACTTTTCTTCTTAACGTCTCCACCTTTATTAGCTTTCATTGTTTTAGGAGGAGGTGCAGATTTACCTCGGTTGCTTATCTCTGCCCGTATCCGTCTTATCATAGTTTCTGTAAGCCCACTATTAGCTACTAGCATAGCACGTAAAGCAGAAGTAGTTGCATTTTTTACGGAGTTGTGTTTCTTTGTTCTGTCTTTAGGAGCAATCATTCCTGCTGTTCTTATTGCCATTTAGTATTCCTTTATTGTAACGGGTTTTTTACAGCCTCATCAAATGCTTCCCAGAGGTCCTCAATTTCGATACTATATTTATCTAGTTTATCGCCCAAACCATCGGTAATTGTTTCAGCCTTTTCTACTTTACTTCTTAAGTCTAGCAAATCGTTTTGTTGTGCAAGTATAGTTTCCATCTGAGTACTAATTTCACTTAGCTTAGGTGCTAGTCCACGAACATCATTATCTAAGATGGCTTGCTCTAGTGCCTGTACCCGGCTAGAAAATACATCATCCTTTTCACTTAGACTTACCATAGTACTAGCATAGGCAGCGTTGTCAGCCTCAACTATCTCAAATCGTTTTATTGCATCGTAGCCAAAGTATATAGCACCTGAAATAGCTGATAGCACAGGAAGTGCTAGTGTCATCCAAACAACCTTTAAGTTTTTTAACTCACTCATTGATTATAACTTGTATTAACATATAGGTCACTAGCAGTGACCATTTTGTCAGTAAATGACCCTTGAAACGACATATATAAATTAGTGCCATAATTGATAACAAACTTGTCAATATTTTGTGTGTACTCAATAGCACTGTAGGAAGCTACCGCTATATTGTTTTGTGCAGAATAACTATCAACAGCACTGGTTATAGATGTATCATTAGCTGCAGATAAAAAAGCACCAGCTTGCTGTGCAAAAGTTTCGACATTTACAAGTGCAGTATTATATTCGGTAACGTCCGCTTCAGTTATAGTCATGTCAGTCTGTACAAGAGCTTGCTGTACTTGTAGTTGTTCTTGGGTAGTGTCAGCATCAATAGCCAACTCTGCGACCACAGCTACCGTTGAAATCTTGCTAGTAGCCCCTACCAATTCGTTAATGGCAACATGCATTTTACTAATGGACTCCGTATGTTCAACAAGAAAAACTTCTTTTGCATTTAAGTAGCTTGTTGCAATTACTTTATTGACTGCTGCGTTGTAGTTTGTAACCATGTCAGTGTTAATTAACGCATAACTACTAATGCCAGTCTCTACAATTTTACCTTGGTGTGCCATTAAATCGGCTGTTCCTGCACCGTATCTTGCAAATGTTTGTGTAGATAAATCAATTTTGTTTTTAATTATTGCAGCAGTAGCGTAAAGGTCATCTATTGTTGCGTCTGCGTGTGCTTCGGTAACGCTCAGAAACGCTCCGATAAGTAATAGTTTTTTCAACATTGGTTAGTTCCTTACCTATTTTTAATAGTTGGTTCCAAAAGGTTTTTTCTTTTTTATACCCAATAACAAATTCTCTAGGGTTACTTCGCATCTTTTCAAAAGCAGCACGACCAACAAGCAGTTGGCCTTTATCAATATCCATCACAGGACAGGGTGTATTCGCTAAGGCCATCGCTTTAAATACAGCAGCATTTCCACACATTACGGATATACCACTTACTTGAAGTCCCATACCGCCTAAACCTTGTGGTGTTCCTAGTAGCCGTGCATCTTTTCTACGATTGCATTCAGCATCTTGTTCCATCCCACCAAAGCTAAAACCAAATAAACTAACTTGTATTCCACCTGTCTTAGGTATTAAGCAGCTATCTTGTCCCCCGCCGCCTATAACTGTAGGAGATATAGCTGAGGGCGGTGGCTGTGAACCGGGACTACTGCCAGCCCCATTGTACGTATTAGACTCAGATACGTTATTACTCTCTACTGTTGCATCAGAAATATTTGTATTGGTATTTAAGTCTCCGGTAATATCTTGTCCGTATGCGCTGTGCAATCCAAGACAGATTGATATTCCGATAACCGACACAACAATTCTATGGCAGCTTCGTCTTTGCCAATACTGTATAATATCTGTGCGTTGAGATTGGTTTGGCATTTGAAGTCAGACTCTGGGCAAGAGTGCATATAATTATGGCTAGTACATGCGCTCAGTAATAAAATTAAAAGAAGCAATGTTTTTATTTCTTATTCTTTCTGTTTACTGATACTTTTCGTTTGTAATTTTTCCCGCTCTACTGATAGGTCTTGGTTTGTTATTTCCCGGACCACGTTGGAACGCCTTGTCCTTTCTATCCAGTAACTTGTCAAGCTCTCTTTTCTTTTTGGGGGTAAGCTCACCGTAACCGTGGTACTTATGAAATTTTTTATAGGCCGCTGATGACCTTAGTAAGAGAGGATATTTCCTTTTCTTCGGCTTAGGTTTAGAACCTTCTAATTCTTTTAGCTTGGCAATCTTTCTAGCCTGTGTCAAAGAAGGAGCACCGTGGTCATTTATAAATTTTGAAAACTCACGAGAAGCGTCTATAGCGTTAGGTAAAGCACTAGGTTTTTTCTTTGGCTTAGGCTTAGGTGCAGCTTTAACTTCCTTGGCTTTTTTAGCAAGTCTTAATTCTTTTAATTTTGCTACTTGAGCTTTGTCTGGTCCTTTTCGGTAAGTCGGCTGCCCTTTTTGTTTCGTTAGCTTTTTAGGTTTGGCACGGGGTTTAACTACGAGTTTTTTGCCGGAAACCTTGCGGGCTACTTTTTTTAACAGCTTAGTTACTGCCATTTTATTTTCCTTTTTTCTTTCTATTATCCGTGCTAGATAAAACTAACCCACCTTTACGGAAGTCCATATGGCCCTTGTTTGCTTTAGTAACCATACCACCTTTACGGTAGTTTTGGGCTGCTTTAGTAAGCTCAGGAATTTTATCATAGTCTGGGTGGCTAGAGCCTACTCTTTCTATGTTCTCTAACTTTGCTTCCGCTGCCTTTGCTTTTTCAAAGCGTTCCATTTGAGCAGCATCCTTACTTTTAGATGATGCCTTAGGTTTAGTACGAGGCTTTTTTTTCGGTGGTGTTTTTTTTAAGAGCTTAAGTAAGCTTGATAGTTTAGGGGCCATTTTATTTATTCCTTGTTTTTTATTTAGGTTAAGTTATTATTTACGAGGTGGTGTGGGTTTTGTTCGTGGAGTGTTTTTTAGTTGAGTGTGATATTTCTTTCCGCTAAAAGTAAAAGTTTTTTTATTCGCTTTATTTGCTTTACGAAAAGCTGTTGCGAAGCCTGTTTTTTCTTTATTGTTGAACTTATCATATGCTGCCGAGGTAATGAAAGCTGCAGTTCCTGCATAAGCAACTTTTCCGGCCCCTTTAAACTGGCTTCTATTGTCTGCAACACTCAAAGCATCATACCCCATATTAGACTGCGGTTTACCACCGGGCGTTTTACGAATCCCCCTAGAAGGCGTAGCTGTCCTTTTGCCGTTTTTATATGTTTTAATGGTCTCTGGATTAGTGCCTGTTATGTTTAAAATTTTATCCTTCAGGGATGTCTTAGGCTTCTTACGAGGTTTTATTCCTCCCTTTTTACCAAGAACTATTTTCGCTGCTTTTTTTATTACTTTAGTTACTGACATGTCATTTACTTTCTTTTACCATTTTGATTTATCAGCCCAGTATGCGGCGGACATTTTTCCTTTGGCAATGTTCTTACCATGCCTTGCTTTAAAAGATTTTCTCTTGGCTTTCATTCTAGCAGACTCACCTGCTTTAGGTTTACCAGCGGTGCTGGCTCCCTGTTCGCCATATCTAATCATCTTAATCTGTGTGCCTTCTTTCGCAAGAACGACATGTGATTTTTTAGGATGCTTAGGTGTTCGCTTAGGTTTATTGTAACCAGCAAATCTCTCACCTCTGTATTCAATAGACATTTAAAAACTCCGCTTCTTTGCCGGGAAGGACCTAAGCTTTTCAGTTTTCTTTTTTTCTATGTCGGTAGCACAAGCACACTTACGCTTAGTTCTTCTGGACACGGTGGTAGACAATCTATTAATCATGTCTCCTCCAGTGTGCTCAAATAAGAATGGCAAAAACGCATGTATCAAACATACTATAAAGGCTGCCGCTATTGTACAACAATATAATAAGGCAGTACCTAAATGTTCTAAGTAAGTCTCCCCCAACTCTTTGGGATGTTTTGTGAATAATAATTTCATGATGAACTAACTTTGTTATAGATGTCCAGTGACTCAACAACCTTACCAACTTTATTTAAAGCAAGTCTGCCCTTGATAGTTTTGTCATCACCAAATATTCTATCATAGCCAGCTGAAAATTTATTATTGTCGTAGCCATTACGTCTACTAGAATTACTACTATATTCATACGCCATTATTTAAAGCACCATTCTCTTTGCGTTTAAGGACATCCGCCTTGTGAGCCAGACTTCGGTTCTGCTCAGACCAACCCTCAGCCAACATTGCTTCTTCTACGTGTTGTAAAGTAAAGGGCCTACCATAGTGAGCCTCTACAGCTGCCTTCACGTAAAATACATCACTGTGTGGGATATGTAATCTACCTAGTGAGTTAGTACGGATAGCTTCGTAGAATGCATCGAGGACATTACCCTTATGGTCTGCATATAGTTTTACTGATTTCTTGGACATTGTCAAGTACTTTTTTATTAATACGTAATTAAAGATATGCACAAATTACTAAAGTACAGTTAAGTGAGTTTAACAAGAAAGTTACTCTACACTAAATGTGTTTTAGCTAAGTGTTATTATATTTTATATATATTAGGAAGTATAACTGTATCACATTTAGTGTGTGTGTTAGTTATAAACTAATTATACCACATACCGGATACCATGTCAATCCACAAAATGCAGTAAACACACAATACATAGATACTTCGGTATAGCATATTCAATACCGCACATTCTTCTGTAATAGAGTAATATAATTACAACATACGGTAACATTATTACACGCTAGGTAAGCATACATTTGACAGTTGCCTTAGTGGTTACCACTTAATATTTCTCATCTGTGGGCTCCGTCAAGCATATATACGGTACACCCCCCGGTGGCTCTTGCCTGCCCCCCATTAAGGTGTGCGTCTATGAAGAGGTATCTCATCAGCGCAGGATTAATTAGCCAATCTAAGCTAAGCCCTTGGAAATAAATAGAATATTTAAAGTTTAAGTTGCCAATTCAGTTGTAAACAACTGTTATGGTATCAGTTGCCATGCTCTTAGCATGATTTAAAGCACCACTTTCAGACCAACGGTCTGTTTTGAAGGTGGCGGAGCATATACCCCTACTAATTAGTAGAAGTGTCCGATGACGGACAGTCTCAGCCTCACATCCAAGTATCTTGGAGCAAGTATTCTTTGCATGATAAGATACTTCTCGTCAATTGAAGTTAACCTACGGTTAAAAATAACTGTTGACAAAAGTTAGGTGGTTGATTACGGTTATAACGATAAATATTAATTCTCTCTCGAACTCTAGGTGAGAGAGATAATTAATATTTCTCTTATATAACCTTCAACCAACTAAAGGAACTACCGATGAAAAATGCAATCAAAAACTTCCAACCCGAAATTTCAACTCTTGAAGCTGAAGGAGTCGTTCTTGCCAAAATGTGGAAATCAATCTGCAAAGCAGATAAAACACGTTTCAAGAAAGCTATTCAACTTGACGGTTTTGATACAAGGCTTGGCAAATTGCTTCAATCACTCAAGAGTGAAGGAGGTGCTCAAATCTCTACTAATAGATTGAGAGATTGCAACCTTCATCAGATTGACCGTAGAAGACGGTCAGAAGCTCTTTGGTTCGTTGAAAACGAACAGGATGCTAGAAAATTCAACAAGTCTTCCAAGAAGGGCTTCACTTCTTTGAGTGCTCTTCAGAAAGCCATGAGCAAAGCTTCTAAGGCTAAAACTGCTAAAGCAGACAAGGTCGATGAGAAGCCCTCTAAAGAGGAAGTGTCCGATGTCGGACAGTCTGAAGCCCCTAAGAAAGTTCTCACTGCTAGTGACATTGCTCTTGAAGCTCTGCTACTCTGTGAGATACATGGCGTTGACCTCAACGATTTCGCAAATGCTCTTACAGAGCAAAATGAAATGATGTCTACTAACTCTAGAAAGGCGGCTTGAAGTAAGTACTCTTATACAATGGTCACTGCTTAATTGTAGTGACTATTAATAAGATTATGTCAATCTTAAACAGTCCGATGTCGGACACTTTTAAAAGGAACTTTTAATATGTATCAAAGATATAGAGCAAAGAAATTACCCAATGGTTATTGGGGTATTTTTCGTGGTAAAGAGCTTCTAGAAGGCTCTGAGGATTATTACTGGGAAGTAAAAATGAGGGCTTGCCGTATGTCAGGACTTTGGCATTCAGAACAAGCTGAGAAGTTTCGAGACTGGCATGATGAGCTTGAAGCTTAATTATAGTTTTATAGATAGCCCTTCGGGGCTATTCAATAAGATTATAGTAATCTTAAACAGTCCGATGTCGGACACTTTTAAAAGGAACTTTTAATATGTCAAAAAGATTAAATTACGGCTCATCTTGGCCTACTTATGTTCAAGAGAAAGAAGACACACCGCCCATTTATACAACGGGATGTCTTTACTCTTGGAAAGAATGGTTTGAACTCAAGAAAAAAGCCAAGCTTATCGAAGGTAGTCAAGAGTTTGATGATGCCCTTAATAGTTTTAGAGCTAGTCTCAAATTTTAATTAGTCTTATCAGAGGGGCTGTGAAAGCAGCCCTTTCAATAAGATTATAGTAATCTTAAACAGTCCGATGTCGGACACTTTTAAAATGTAATGAGGATTGATATATAATGATGCATGATATATACATATTTGAAGCGGCTGTACTAACAGTCATAGTACTGTTCACGTTATTAATTTGGAGGATGAAATAATGGTAGCAATAATGCTTTCACTAGTACTTATAGTACTGTTACTTGTGGCAATTGGCTTTGGCTTATTCCGTATTGTTCAAGCTTTTATGGAGGACTATTAGTATATCTAAGAGAATAACACTTGAGTATTTACGAAAGTGTTATTATCATAGATATACTTAAGAATACATGTACATAAGAGAAACCAAACTAAACAGTCCGATGTCGGACACTTCAACCAAAGGAAAATAAAATGGATAAGAAAACTCAAATTGAACTAGCCAAATACATTAGTGACTATCTCCATGTACAGGATTGCCCTCATGATGCAGAGCATATCTATAATGCCATAGAATGTTTCGAAGCAAAACAGGTAACGTGGCATGAAATTGACCAACTATTCAATGTCAATGAAAGCGACCAACTAGGTCTGTATAAATAAGAACTGTAACCGTCCGATGTCGGACACTTTTAAAGGAACACTTTAATATGACTTATAATTTAATTGGCGTAGGTAATAATGCTAAGACAATCAAAGGTGATGGCAGTGAATATATGACCGCCATTATGTACTTGAAACCTCACAAGACTATGTGGAAGGGAAAGGTTCGGAACATTTGCCCTATGGCTGATAAAGCAGGCTGTGTTGAAGGCTGTCTTAATACGGCAGGCCGTGGCGTTATGTCTAATGTACAGGCCGGCCGTTTACGTAAAACCGAATTGCTATTCGAGGACAGAAAGCATTTTATAAACCTATTGAAAACAGATATTACAGTGTTCAATAGGCGTACTATAAACAGGGCTATCCAACCATGTGTTAGGCTAGATGGTACTAGTGACAACCAATTTGAAAGGTTTGGTATCATGGAGCAATTCCCTGCTGTGCAATTCTATGACTATACAAAGATTGTCAAACGTGCTTATAAGAAATTGCCTAGCAATTATCACTTGACCTTATCATATAGCGAAGCCAATCCAGAATATGCTAATGAGGTGAGGCAAGCTGTGGATGATACAGGTGTGAACATGGCCGTAGTATTCGGGGTCAAGTCCGCTGATGATTTCCCTGCTACGTTTCTAGGGTTACCTGTAGTCAATGGAGACAAGGATGACCTACGCTTTCTAGACCCTACCCACTGCGTAGTAGGACTAATCGCTAAGGGCAAGGCCAAGAAGGATACCTCTGGATTTGTAGTTCACCCTAATGAAGATGGAACATGGGGAAGGCTACAAAAATAACTATATATATATCTTAGTGATTATATACTTGAGTATTTACGAAAGTATATAACACTTAGATATTATAATTACTTGTCTAGGCCGATGAGGAAGAGGCTCAAACAATCACTGACAATGGTAAGCATGGTCTAGTCAACCAATGTGTTGCGGTTCAATTCCGCAGTCGGTCTAGATAAGTAATTACAAACCGTCCGATGTCGGACACTTCAATCAACCTAACTAAAGGAACTATAATATGCCACACCATTTTACAACGGAACGTCTCGGTATCTTTCAATCAATGATTGCTTCTGCAATCCGTGAAGGATTAACCTTCGAAGCCTTTGAGGAAAAGAAGACAGCTTCTCATATTGAATACGTTATAAATTATACAGGAGGACATGGCTAATGGATACCCTAGCAGGAATACCCGTAGTAAAAACAACTGAGCATAAGCAATACAATTTAGGCTCAAAGTATAACAGTGTGCTGAGACTAGCACAAGAACAGTATCAAGATGGTAGGCATGAGGCAGGGCTAAACATTGTAAGGTCTTGGGAGGCACTACCTGAGGGTGCTGTACAGTGGCTGTGTGAACAGCCTGAGCTACCGATTGAGGACGGCAAGGTCACCGTATATTGGCCACCACTTAACGAAGAAAAGGAAATATAAAATGGACAAGATAGAGTTTAATGCATGGCTAGATACATGCCCCACCCACCATTGGGAAATTACATATGGGGATGACGATGGAGTAGTCGTTAATTTTCAAATTGTACCTACTGAAAACGAAGAAAAGGAAATATAAGATGGGTGTGAAAGTTTATTTTGAAGGCGGTAACTGCTCATGGGCAGACCACATAGCTACCTTTGCAGATGAAGAATGTTACAATATATGTAGCGAGGCACTAGAAAAGTATGCCATTGATAATGGTTTTATTACCACAGAGAGCGTGGAGGAGGGGAGTAGTGAGCTAGACAGGGCTGTTGCAGCAATACGTAATGTCTTAGCTACCCCTGATGTCTTAGATGTAATGATGATTTACAGACTTGACGTAAAGCAAGGGTTACAGGAAGCCTTGGAGCTACTTGATACTAGTGCCGAGCTTACAACAATAGGCGGTATATCCGCTAGCAGGAGGAAGTAATATGACAAGACAAAAATTGATGGACTTAATCAATGAGCAAATGCCAGAAGTTATGGCAGCACCTTCAGAGGATTTCGATGGGTGTGCAGGTGGCATGTGGTTTAGAGGGAGTGAAGACTTCCACGAAGACAACTACATATTCGATGTCTATGCAGACAACGATACAGGGGGCGTTCATCCTAAGTTGAGTGCCCTATTAACAAAGCATGGGTGGCATTCAGAACCGTATGATTCTGGTACACTTATGGCATGGAAGTAAAGGAAAATAATATGACTACATTAACCGAAAAACTAGATGATAAAGCAAGTAATTTTGCTAATGAAATATACGTTCAACTTACGACTGTTGAAAAAGAATATTGGGATGCCCTCGATGAGCTAGCAAAAGTTCCGCATAGTGATAGAGTGGAGTGCTCATACAGCGATGTTGCCCGTGTGTCTAAGCTAGGCTTAGCTCTTGTAACTCTTGTCAAGGCTCACCGCAGTATGTGTGATGTGAGGTGGCAGCTATGAGGCAGCATCACGAAACTATTATGTTTGAAAAGATTAGGGTGAAGCGTATACACCATAAGAAACCTTCCAAGCATAATGACGATTGGAAACGTGAGCGTAATGCTAGACGTAAATTTAAAATAAATACACAGGAGCAACTCTATGCTTAAGACCAATGAAATTACTACCCCGAAACTGTCCGATGTCGGACACTCTAACCAACCAACAAAAGGAAAATATACCATGACTAATCTATACACTGCACTAAAAACTTTTCTAACTTCACCACGTAGTACATCTAAGTCTACTAGAC
>Ga0209815_1000499_pt1 | contig 28949 bp, 20 predicted proteins | sample CoawatmetaG00DNA_FD_187507 | JGI IMG/M metagenome (GOLD analysis project Ga0209815, IMG submission 187507) | Marine microbial communities from the West Antarctic Peninsula - Coastal water metaG002-DNA (SPAdes) (version 2) | ecosystem: Environmental > Aquatic > Marine > Coastal ...
CCAGTACATTGGAAATGCGTCTCGACGGGGAAGTTGTGTCGAAGGCACCGGCGGGACAAATTCTGGACAATTTATTCAGGGCTCGACGGAGGCGGGTACTTGTGAGTACGTAGACTGTACTACATCTTCTAGCAGTGGAGAGTACGCGTCCGTTGCGTGCAATCAGGGCACAATTGACGATGCAGGCAGCGACACGATATTTGAAGATTGCGGCTCCTTTTCCTGCACTGATTCCGTAGAGGACGTGTATCTACAAGGATCGACACTCTCTGTCTGTGTACCCGGTATTGGCGGTACGTCGGGTGGAGGGTTGTTCACGAGTGGATCGGCAACCACTGGGACCTGTTCGACTGAGCAGTGCACCACCAGTATACCTACTGGCAAATACGCCGCATCGGCATGCGAGTACGGTACGGTGGTAAACGACGGGGTAGACACGATTTTCGATTTGTGCGCACCAGAGATCAATTGTGACGAGGATGAAGACCACTATATTCTAGATACGTCCGAACAGAGCAGTTGTATCCCCGGCGTCGGTGGAACACATTCAGGGTCATTTGACACCGGCTCGACGACGGTGGGCCATTGCGAACAGTTAGAATGTACACTTAACAAACCCAACAAGTACGCGTCCGTTGCTTGCGATCAGGGCACAATTGACGGTGCAGGCAGCGACACGATATTTGAAAATTGCGAATCGCTGACAACTTGTGACGCAAATGCAGACCAGTACATTGGAAATGCGTCTCGACGGGGAAGTTGTGTCGAAGGCACCGGCGGGACAAATTCTGGACAATTTATTCAGGGCTCGACGGAGGCGGGTACTTGTGAGTACGTAGACTGTACTACATCTCCGAGCAGTGGACAGTACGCGTCTTTTGCGTGCAATCAGGGCACAATTGACAATGCAGGCAGCGACACGAAATTTGAAAATTGCGAATCGCTGACAACTTGTAACGCAAATGCAGACCAGTACATTGGAAATGCGTCTCAACGGGGAAGTTGTTTCGAAGGCACCGGCGGGACAAATTCTGGACAATTTATTCAGGGCTCGACGGAGGCGGGTACTTGTGAGTACGTAGACTGTACTACATCTTCTAGCAGTGGAGAGTACGCGTCCGTTGCGTGCAATCAGGGCACAATTGACAATGCAGGCAGCGACACGATATTTGAAGATTGCGGCTCCTTTTCCTGCACTGCTTCCGTAGAGGACGTGTACCTAAACGGGTCGACTCACAGCGTTTGTGACGCAGGTAGCGGTGGTACGGCGGGTACGGATGGGTCGTTCGACAAAGGATCGCCTTCTACTGGAGACTGTCCGACTGAGCAGTGCACCATCAGTATACCTACTGGCCAATACGCCGCATCGGCATGCGAGTACGAGTCCTTTCCGATCTACACGCTTCGCATCGAGCCGGTTACAGAGTATCTTAATTTACAACAAATTGAGGCAAAAATCAACGGTTTGCCGGTGACCTTTACAAACTTGCGTTTTCCGGAAGGACCTTATAATGCAACTACTTCAGCGGCAAACTGCTTCGACGGCATAACGGGAGATGGGCTGTGCCACTCTCTACGACGTGGCACTAATGGGCAAGCAAGACTTCTTGCCGACTTCTCGGCGCCGCCGGGCAAACTGGAAGTCACCTTGAAAAATCGCGCCGATTGTTGCGGTAGTCGTATCACCGGAGCAAGTGTTCGTGTAACGACTGGCGGCAACGACGAGACTCAATCTGGAACGGATGCGGATACGGCAAAAACTGTCAAGATGAGCACCACATCTACGACCGAGACATTAGACTACACCTTGGTATCAGTGGATGGGGTCGACACGAATGTCGAAGATTGCGAATCGGACATCACGTGCGACGCAAGTGAAGGAGTGTACATTGCAAATACATCGAAGCAAAGCAGTTGTGTCGAAGGCACCGGCGGGACAGATCCTGGGTCATTTGTTGGGGGCTCGACGGATGAGGGTCAATGCGATAAGATACAATGTACTCGACCGAATCAATATGGCATGTACACATCTGTTGCGTGTTTGCCGGGAACAATTGATAATCCAGGCAGCGACACGGAATTTGAAAGCTGCTCAGTTCCTGACGAATCTCAGTTTGCAAGCGTGCCGTGTGTACCCGGAGATATTTCGAGTGTTGGATTGAATACCGAAATAACAACGTGTACCACACCGACAGCAACTCAGTATGTACACGCCGCTTGTCAGGCTGGTGGGTTTGCAAGTAGCGGCGTGGACACGGACAATCGATCGTGCAGCCTGGAGTCAATGGTGACCTCTTCGGATTATTCTAACGTGAAATCGAACAATAGTTCAGTCGGAGGCTATGCGAATGTTGCCTGTTGCGATACGTTTAAGAACGGAAAGAAGGAAACGCTGGAAGTGAATTCGTCTCTTGGTATAGGTATTTGTTCGGAGCACTGCGACCAAATGGATGACTGTACTGCGTTTCACACAGGTCCGACCAATAATGGAAATTTGACGTGCACTTTCTGCCCCGCACAGTGCGCGTATCAGCTTGAAACAAAAACCGGTCATGCCACTTACATGCGACCCGATCGCCTAAACGATATTGGCGCCGTCGAGCCGTACGGTCCAATAGACCGCACCCTAAAGGTGTCGCAGATGTGCCAACAAGGTAACATTTCATCACCGGGTAGTAACTATCAGAGGAATGGCTGTACCGAGCCCGCACACACCGTCTTCAGTGCACACGAAATCTCTGGCTTATCGGGATCAAAGTGTGGACAAAATTGGAACCCGGCTATGCGCCCGGAAGCGATGCTCAGTGCAAGCAGTCTTGAGGAGATTGGGATACTGGCGGGGGCGCCAAACAACCCTTGGAAGTTCAAAGAGATGGGGGAGCCGCTAAGTTCATTAGACTGTAAAACGATGAACCTGAACATGCCGATTGCGCAGGTTGGTAGTGCGGCATATGCGCTTAATGTAAAGCGCGAATACGTGACAACTGTGTGCAATCAGGGAACTGAGACGCAGACAGGCACTGACACGCAAATAAGCACGTGCAGCGAGCCTTCGCTAGGATACGAGTGGCTCGGTGAAGTCAGGGGTATTTCGGCGCCCACGATAGAAATGTTCCAGCACAACTCTGAGTTCTACGTGGACCCCGAGGATCCTGGTAAATGTGCGGATTACTGCAAGCACATGAACTACAATACGCTCGACCAGGCAGTTGCGACCAAACGAGGAAGATACAAACTGTTGGATAAGACGGGTACCAATTGTGTGGTCGTCGAAAGAGAGGGGACGGGCGACACAACAGCCTCGTCGGGAACCATATTTGAAGGCGGCCAGGACGATACAAGGACAAACACTTTAGTTGCATGCGCAAATAAATGTATGGACGACAGCATGTGCCATTCGTTTGCATTCGGACAAAATAGTCGGGCGAACGATTGTATTCTTCGCGAAAATATATCGTTCTGCGACGATAACAGTAATTGGGATTACTACGTCGTCGAAGATCACAACAAGAACTCGTACGATTACTTCCAAATCACGCAGTACGTCGACGGTGACGGTATTCGCAACGACGACGGCGGAAAGTGTTCGTGCATCACGCGGAAAGAAATTGCCGAGGGATCGTTGATAACGCAAGAATATTCAGACGCTACCAAAACATCGACACCGGGTCAAAAGTTGTACCGACTTGAGGACGCCGACTATGTGACGCAGGCGTGCATTCCTGGAAGCTCTCTTAATTTAGGCGCGGATACACAGTTTGCGCGATGCAACGAACCGTGCGATCGCACGTTTGAGCCCGGCCCGATCTGCGAACACTCGTCATTGATAACGATGCACCCGCACCCCATAAACCCCCAACATAGGCACCGTGTCCATGAGCAGGCTTGCGCCAAGAAGTGCAACGAGACAACTGGAAATGCATATGTGTGCGATGTCGACTACACCGTAGGCGGCACGACCTTGGCAATTGAAAGCGCGCCTACAATTTTACAGTGCCAGTTTTATTGCGAGGCCAATGCCAATTGCGCTGCGTTTGTATATGACGAAGTCAATAGCGCGTGCACCTTAAAGTCCACCCTTCCACTATTGGAGGCGACCGGCGATCGCTTCGAGAAGAGAACGTTCCTATCGGGTTCGACGACGTGCTACAAGCCGATTCCGTCGTACTCGTTTGTGGATGCGGGGGTGTGCTCCTCCGGCTTGATAGACGGAGGCATTTCCGACGAGCACGGTGTCGACTTGGCGGCATGCCAGGATAAGTGCGATGCAGACGCTGATTGCAAATACGTTTCCTTTGACCGCACGATGCAACAGTGCAGTCGTCATTCTACGTGCGACACGCTTATTTCTGACGCAACGGCGGAGACCTGGGAGAAAGGTGGTGGCAAGTGCGAGTTCTACGAGGTCAGCGAGAATCAATGTAAGCTCTTCTCGTCGTGCAACGCTCCCAAATATTGCGGACGTGTTGCGGCTTCCGAGACAAACGACCCGGCAAGACTATTTAACGGTGCGGCATTGACTACGTACCCCATATCGGAAGTGGGCACCGATCCTCAGTGTCGCGCAAAGTGTTCTAACCACTCTGATTGTGCGGGGTACTTCTTTAACAATTCAGCCGTCACTGAGTACCCTCAAGGCTGCATGCTATACAGCAGGGGGCAGCTCGACGCAAGTCAGTATACTGAGTACGCCTCGGCAAACGTACCGGAACCAAGCTTGGTTACGACGACGTGCGGCGCAGGTACGAACGGCTGCCTCGAAGCCATGACAGCAACAGATTGTAGTGATCTGGCCATCGCACTCGGCAAAACGTACAGATTTGGCAATTATACCAGTCGCCCGAGCGGATGTTTTCACGACCCCGATCTGGCTGATGGTCAATATCTGTTTTGGAATAACGAAACTATGGGCGGCTTTCCTGTCGAAAGCACTACTGAACCGAGTGCACAGTACCCGAACGCTTGTCTACCCACTGGGTGCGCACTCTGGGGCGCCAATTACGTTCTAAACCATCGGCATGATAATTGCGACTTGCCGCCAGAACAACCGTTTAAGGAGTTAATGCGTCGCACAACAACGTACTCACGTACCTGTCAGAAAGGAATCGACGGCAAAACGTACAAGCTTGTACCTGGCACCAGACTTCCGTATGACCCGATCATTCAAATACTTGGGACGCCCGCAAGCCAGGCTAAGGCGCAGGAAGAGCCGTTTACCAGCAAGCGGACACCGAGTGAAAACATACCACGACTCCTCCCGACCGACACCTGGACGAAGGTCGATAGGCCAGCAAACGGTTATGTACAATATAATAACCAAAATGGTGAGGATGCAGCGATGCATAATACAAACGGCGCGGGTAGGCAGTTTGCCGTGTGGGGTAAAGAGTATAGTGCGGGTATGATGTTCACAATCTATGCGGTCGAGGACGCAATTGTCCGTGTTTATACCAGCCAAGAAGCGAAATCTACTACGTCGCCGGACAACGAATTTAAACTTAACAAAGGGCAAATGTTCTACTATAAACAGTCGATAACGCGCCCCGAATCGGCTAAAATCCTTTCCACCGGCGATATCACGATCAATGTGCAACAGACCGGCCAAAATCGTTACGCACAGCTGCTTCCCGCTTACAGCGAGCTATGGGCGTCGCCTTCTAATCACATGAACGTTATTATGCCGAACACTGCAAACACCCGCGGCTACGAAGAGACAGGCGGTCGATGGGACGGCATGTTTAGCTCTAGGTGCTCGCATAGTAACGGCACCCAAGGCGCTACGGAACTGGGCCTGTACTTCGGGTCGAACGCAAATGAGGCGTGGTCCCTGAGTGGATATCACTTCAATCCCGGCGGTTCCAACACATCGTCAAGTCAAAGCGTGAATTATCACAGGGCTGACAATATTCGCGGGGCTTGCATCGTCCAATCTCATCAACTCGGCAAACAGTACGGAACCGACAACTTTGATTGCGGTTCTGCCGACGAGAATGCTGGCGATTGCAGAGTCAAGGAAGGCGACAACTACATCGGAGGGTATATAATGGCTGATGGTGACGGCGGTGAGTCATCCGGAATTTATACGCCCGAAGTTGCGACAAGAGTGGTAGTTGCGGAGTCTAACCTAAACTATATCAAATTTATGGCGCCTTACCCGTTCCAGTGCGTCCACTACGGCGTGAACGGCAACAACGACATTAGAGGCTCGTTTGTTGCCCTGGGTGGGTACGAGGGGCGCGCATACAGTTATCGCCTACCTTCGCAAAATTCTACGAGAACGAACCAAACCGTGTTACAAGGGGAATATTTTGTTTGCGACCGCCCCGTTGCTGCGTACCAAAATTCTCAAGTAGGCGGCACGGAACACCACAGCAACCCGGTTGGCTACACGCCAATGTACGTCACGGACGGCAACCAATGTATTCACGGCAGCTCGGGGCAGCCCGGTCGAGACACAAACGTTTATGGACTTGCGCAGTGCATTCGCGGCACCGAGTACGGAAACACTCGCTGCTCAATGGGGGGCGCATCAACATCGGGGATTGACGCCAACCCACAATACGAAAGCGGCGCCACAAAGCAAATGACGCTGACTCTTAGTATGAGCGACGCCTGGAATGTCGAAGGCGTAAAGCTCAGATCTTCCAGTACCCTGAAGCCGATCAAATTGAGGAATTGTATCAACGGGTCAACATCGCTGAACAACGGAGAGTTAGACAAGCTGGAAAACTTTGATTTCCTTGATATCGAAGCCGGATTAGTCAGCACATCGCTCACCTGTGAGATTGCGCCCGACACACCAGACTTCGACATCTTGGTGACAACGGAATATCCGGGCGTCGACATCGTCCTGTCCGATGCAGAAAACGAGATTCAACGTTTCCAAACTGGGACGTCATGGACCCCTGATAACCCAACTGGCATTGGCGTCAAAGAGATGTTCCAGGTGACAAACTGGTCGGGCAAAAATAACAACGCAACGAGTAGTCCACCAGAGTATTCGTTCCGCGGCTGCTGGAAAGATGCAGCCAATCGCGATATGGAAAATGAGGTATACAACAACGCCTCTAGTGGGGGTGTTGTAGCTATCGAGGACCTGAAATACGGCAGCGCCTATAACTACGTAGCGTTGCAAAATGGTAACCAAATTTTCGGGGACAACAAGTATGGCTCCTTAGGACCAAGCTCTGGCTGTACCAAAGATTGTGCGTCAAAGGGGGACCGGGACTACCCGTTGGCGCGTAAGTGCGGCGGTGCCTATGCTAACGCCGTTTATGCGAGGGAGGACAACGCATGGATGCCAACGCTAGACGATGAAGTAATACCGAACGCTTACGCTGGCTCGTCGGTTGGCCACTTTATCGATCTTGGTTACACCAGCAACGACGCCGACTACGCGTACCACGCCAAGGAACGATGCGCCGATTTGTGTGCTAAGTACGCGCCCGGATCATCCTATTATTCGTACCACGCACAAGGCGAGGTGGGAATTGCGGGTCAATGTAGGTGTGGGGTCACGGGTGTGAACGAGCCTTCTCACGCCGAACAAAGCTACACTCTTCGTATCGAGCCTAAAACATCGAACCTTAACCTTAAGCAAATTACGGCGACAATCAACGGTTCGCCGGTGACTTTTACGAACCCTCGTTTCCCGGAAGGGCATTTGATGGGAAGCGGCGACGGGACAAACTTTGCGGCAACAAACTGCTTTGACGGCGAAACAACTTACATGTGCCACTCTGCGCAAAGTGGCACAGGTGCGCGACTTCTTGCTGACTTCTCGGCACCACCGGGCGACCTGGTAGTCTCCATTCAAAACCGTTTGGATTGTTGCGGTGATCGTATCACCGGAGCACTAGTTCGTGTAACTCTTAGAGGCGACGACGAGTACGGATCTGGAACGGATATCGATACGAACAAAACTGTCACTATGAGCACCACTTCGTTCACCGAGACGTTCGACTACACGTTGCCAGTTGTTGGCACCAATGCCGCAATCGACGGCGATGAGGCTGGATATCCTCTATGGAAATCAAGTAACAGGAAAGACGAAATTTGGCGCCAATATCGCAACACGCATGATACAAGTACTTCGCGAACTAATACGGGTTCAAATCCGAGCCAGTGGACCAATACGTACGTAAGGAACCCCGCACTCGATCCAAACATGTCACCGCCGCACGTTTGTCAGCATAATCTTATTAATAATGGACACTTTAACTCGATCGGTGCGCAAGTTAACTCGTGGAGTACAAACTCTTCAAATGTTTTCTTAGAGAAAGGCAAGCAATCATCTGTACCGGCAACGCAAGAGACCAATCCAGAACAGAGCGATCGAAGTTTTTCGAGTCTTGAAGGAACGTCCAAGAACTCTTTTTACCAGGATATTTTGACTGTACCGGGCCGGACTTACACGCTCTCGTTTGACTATTCAGGTTCGTATGATGGCTCTTACGTGCACCCACTAATGGTTCAGGCGGGCAACGAATCACGCGTGTTTAGCACTCACTACAACATGAACAACGCACGAACCGAACCGGTATTTAGTAACGCAGTCGAAAACGGCGGGACCGGGAACGCCGACACAGCGTACACGTGGACAAGAGCGACGATGCCTTTTACTGCGACCGCTCCGTCAACAAGGATTACGTTTAACAAAATGGGTTCGACTAATCACCGGTTACTTAGCCCGGATCATGCGTCTCAAGCGGCCCAGATTATACTCGACAATGTTCAAGTCTGCTGAATTGTTATCGACATGTGGGATTTTTTTTCGCCGTGCACTAGCAAGGGACATATGGCAACCTCAGACAGCGGAGACGTAAATTACAGCGGAGTAAATAGTGGCGGTCTTGCGATAGCTAGCTGGACTGCAATAGAGGGTGGCCTACAACAAATTGAGCCTGTCACGGTTAGTAGTGCTGTAACAGAATACAACCCACTCTTTGGCGAAAGAGTGGGAAAGTACGTGTGCGGAGACGCTTATGCGAGTCAGGATTCACAAGATAGCGACGATTTCCACATTAACGGCAGCTTCAATGTATGCACTGGTACAATCCCCAATATGACACTTCAAGTTATAGACTTAAGGGCAGACGGAACAGTTGTTAATTCAGATACTACTTCCCACGTTTTGGCCGATATGGAAAGATTTGACAAAAACCTGCAGCCCCCCCTCATGAGTGAGCTGACTCCGACACAAAACGGCTGTGATATTATAAGACAAAATAAGGACATTGACGAATGGGATGTGGGAAAAGCCACCATAGAAGTTAGTCGCAATGTCGAGTGCTACCTGTGCAAATCTACGATTCCTTCACTGAAGCATTTAGCGTTAGACTCGGATTCCGGGCACTTTACAGATTCGGATCTTCAAGAAGTGATACACGAGTACTGTATAACTATAAATTGTTCTGACTCGGAGTTGGACTCGTCGACGGGCAATGTTTGCTTTGCTGACGATAATGGAAAGTTCGACTGCAGCAATGACAATTTGGTACCGCAGAATATCATACAACAACGTATTTACGGTACGTCATCAAAGCCCACTACCGCCTGCGGTCCGATGGCGACGATCGGCCGTGCCATCGCCAGCGAGTGGCAGCAAGATGTGCGAGGGGCAATTTTTTAAGTATCCGTTACCGACAGTTCGAATTCGAATTAAGTGCCTATTCCGGGCAGTCAGCCAAGTGCCTATCCCGGGCAGTCAACCAAGTGCCTATATGGACACCTTTACTAATCGCTGCGTCGTGTGCGGCCTCGATCTTGGCGACACGAACCCCCGCCAGCTCTGCCAGAAGACGTGGTGCTCGGGTGAGTGCATAAGATGCGGCGAGTTTGACTGCACGGGCTTTGGCTGCGTCAAATTGACCGCGACATTGTCGCTCAAAGCAATCACTGCCACGTCGACAAGCACAACACAGGACAACGACGTGAGTGCGCTTGGTCGTGAGGACGCATGGGACAGCTTCTCACATTTACTGATGGCTCGATCGTACCGATAGGCCGTGCCATGTCAGGTTCTGGAGCACGAACTCGAAGACGCGGTTCGTCACGGCGGCCGCCTTAGGCCGCACCTGTAATCTCGTCGAATTCTGAGAGCGCACGTAGTCGATTGCATCCTGGGCCGTCCACCCAATACCTATCGCATAGGCAACGATAACGCTGGCTGAACGGTTCATGCCCGCTTGGCAGTGAACCAGCACGGTACTTTCTTCATTCGTTTTTTTGCGCAGGATAATATCAAGCAATAGCGCCCCGTTTCGAATATGATACTCGGCCTCCCATACGGGTTGTCGGTCGATATCCATCGTGTCTAAGAACGGACAGTTAGTAACACTGTTGCTGGACTCGTGGCGACACCCAGCGGTACACAGCACATGCGTCCAGATGTTTTTTTGGGCGGCGTCAACGTTTCCAATATACAGCGACGGGTGGATTTTTTTTAAACTAACGAAACTCATTTCCCTACAACGGTGCTTTTTTTTTTTAACAGGCAGGCATAAAATCCATCTTAGCATACACGAATACCGTTGTTTTTGGTAACAATGCGGACCGATGCGTTGTCTTCAACAAGTAGCGAGTAGTTCTCTGCGGTAGTCACGACTTGGCTGCAAAAATGGTCCACGAGATTGTAGCGTTGACCGGACTGGTACGACGTCCTCGAATCGTACACCGGGTGCAGGGAACTTACCGAAAAGTCGTGCATTCGATAAAAATCACGGGTTTCAATTGGGGACGTTGGCACCAAAAACACGCTTGGAATTTTATACCCGACCTGCTTGGCCTTGTGAAAGATCACCAGCCCGTGGCGTACTCCAGCAGTGTTCTTCACGAGGCGCAACTCCGTTAGCGTGTATATACCGGTCAAGACGTACCGCACGATGAAAGCGATGTAGCAAGGGTCATCAAGCGCCATGATTGGAATGATGACTATCTCATGGTGCGCGTGGAAAATGGTAATCTTGTCGGCCATCCTCAGAATCATCATCTCCGCAGCAACGTCCAAGCTCATAGGGCCACATTCCATGTACGCACAGAGCTCTGCCAAACCGAGGTTGCTATGAGGTTCCAAAGGCACCGAGAAATATACCGCATCCTGTCGGTCGGAATCCATCTCATCATAGGCTTCTTTACCGCCCTTCATTGACTGACCCCGCCGCTCTAAAACAATAAGCACGGCACGCCGAAGGATCCAACTCAGCTTCTCCGTTGCTTCCAATGTTAACTCGTGCGGAACGCATACATGCGTATCTGACCCAGCAAGGGCAATCTCCTCTTCGCATTGCCGCTCATACAGCATTGCGGCGCGTCAAGAGCGGTTCACTTGTTGTTTGTCTCCCCGACCCTGGTGCCCGAGCGTAGTTGCCAGCGGTCAACCACGTCGGTTAGAAACGTGCCCTGTAGCAACAACCAGCGGTCCAACCACGTTGGTTAGAAACGTAAGGTGCCCCGATGGCGACAGACGGCCGTGTTGATCAGAACAGAGCACACCTCTGTCATGTCAGGGCACGTAAACCTCTGTCATGTCAGGGCACATAGACCTCTGACACGTATACACTTCGCATCGCACTTCGCCGTGTCTAGATGGGCATTTCAAACCGTGCCCAACTGGACGAGAAAAAAAGGTATGCGGCCGAAAACCCATTAATAATAACTAGTCACATCCAGCGCACATACAGAGAAGCCGCCCCTCCAATTGTACGGTTATGTCACGCAAACCCAGTCGCCGCCCAAGCCAGGAACATCACGTCCAGCTCATTGATGCCAGCATTTGCATTGAAACGAGTGGCAAGATCCACCGCAAAAGGCGAACCAGGCGCGTAAGCAATCTCGGGGATTTGCATAAGGTCGACCTCGAGGTAAAATGATGGTTCGAAGGCTCTCAGTGTCAAAGGACGCCACGAAACGACCACGACGAGCAAAGCCACCGTTTTCACGCGAAAGTCGCCCTTTAATGGCGCGCGATGGGATTGCGACCTTACTCGAAAGTTAGCGGCAGCGTCTGGTGTACAATGCGACTGCGCTTGTTTTTGAACGGCTTGATCTCGATAATCGTGTAGAGTGTCACATAGGGCGACTTCCCTGGGCCGGTACCCGCCTTCTCAAAGAAGTACTGGACACCAGGTTTGTAATGCTGATGAAGGTTGCCCGTGGCCGGATCAATATAGAGGCGGCCGGCGACAAATTCCTTGCCCACGTTTGCAAAAGTTAGGGTATCCTTTTTGCCGCGCAGGACCTTGGTTTGCACGAGCCCTGACGTCAGATTGCACGCCGCGCATTCTTCCGCGCCTTCATCGTAGGTCGTACTGATGATCGTGTTGACGGTATACTTGATCTCGAACAACGATTCGTGCGCCTGGCTCTCGCGCACGCGCTTTGTCTCCTGGCACAGCTGCAGGTACGTCTCGCTTGGCATCGTTTCCTTCAGCTCGTCGATTTTTGTCTGAATCTCTTCCATAGCTGTTTGCATCAAACCGAGGCGGCGCAGGCGACGGTGCGCAAGCCAGTACTCAAGCACCTCCGATCGCAGAGAAGCGCGATTGACGATTGACGGGGTCGACAGGGTTGGCGCGGTCGAGTACTTTGACGTAAGACCGGTGGCGGCAGGTGGCGGCGGGGAACGGACCGACGGCAGTGACGAGGAGACGGGACCGACGGCAGTGACGAGGAGACGGGACCGACGGCGAGCGACGACAGACGGGCGGGTATCGACACACCAACCTGAGTAGGCGTGAAGCAGACGCTTTCGTATATGAGTACGCACCCTTTTATCGAGTAACTGTCGTAACTGTCAGTACGTACTCATTATATGCGCCGACCATTTCACTTCAACACACCAGGTTAGAGCGCCGCCGCCGGTTCCCCTCCTGCCGCTGCCCCCAGCAGGCCCCCGGTTTGTCTCCCGCCGTCTCATGGTCCTTCTCTTGTCTCATGGTCCTTCTCTCGTCGCCGTTCCTTCCCGTCGTCACCAGCCATACGTTGCGGTCACAATTCAATCACAGACGCGGATACGATGGCAAAAAGGGAATTTGATGCGATGGCCCCGAAGGTGGTCCCGGAGAATGCCCAGATGGGCGTCTCGGAGATCTCGGAGATGACCCTTGATCTTGCGCTGGGGATTAAGCAGCAGCATTTGGCCGTTGCCGCGTTCGAATCACCCAATGATGCTCCGGTTATCAAGTTGAACTCGAAGGCCCCGAAGGCGATCCCGGAGAATGCCCAGATGGGCGTCTCGGAGATCTCGGAGATGACCCTTCATCTTGCGCTGGGGTTTAACTCGAACAATCACTACATCCACATCCCACAATTACCTATTCTTACAGAAGAAGAAACCAAGTTCGTTCAGCAGATATTCGAGCCCGAGCGCAAGAAGCTTAAGTCCGAGCACAACAAGTCCGAGTCTGAGCAAGCTATCGAGTCACTTCTTAAATTGTACTAGTTTTTTAAACGATAAAAAACATCTCAGTGATGATTTGCAAGATAGATCGCCCGGACATTTTCCGAAGTAATCCAGAATCTGAAAATCTGAAAGGTCTGATCGAATCGAGTCTCTCCTTCAAAAAACGATTTCATAACAACGATTTCATAACAACGATTTCGATTCTACACTTCGCATTTTCCAGAAATTCTGGAAAATTGGGTGGCCCACGGAGCACGACCCCAAAACCGCAACAAAGCTCACCCATCCTTTGTGTCGTGCACTGCCTCCCGTTTACCGGCGAGAGCAACTGTGTGCGTCCTCAAGCGGGTGATGATGGAATCAAAGACCGACGACGATGGCGACGGCGTGCAGCCCGTCGTGGTGCGCCGTGTCGAGACGATGCCGGCCTTTTTCTGGTTCAAGCTCGTCATGTTCTTGGCGTATGGCAATGACGCCTCTGCGATGCATGCGACCTCCAAAGCCGTCCGTGATCATACGGCCGGCAGATGGCAGCGAATCCAACTGTCCCGTAAAGGCCTTTACGGTGCGTGGCACTTTGCTATGTTTCGTTATGATCATGCTATGTTTCTCATAACTGTCAATGGTTGTGCTCGCACACGCGCCAGGCAAGCGTTTTCAACTCCGCGCTGAGGCGCTCGGTAACCTCACGAACCTGACTGTCCTCAACGTGTCGGGAAATGCGCTGACAGGTGCTGCCAGCATCCGCTATGCACACTTCAAGTTGGGCAAACTCGTATAATCATTTGTACGCAGGACCCCCACTTCAAGAGACGATCAAGCTACTTTCACCACTCACAAAACTCGAAGAGCTTAATCTGGGGGGCAATGTTTTTGGCGGGACCATTACAGCGGACGTGGCAGTCTTTATCAAGCTCAAGAAGCTCATCCTGCTCAACATGGGCCTTGACGGTAACGGTCGTATGTCCCAGCATTTTCACTTTTTACAGGAGCATTGCCCCATCATACATAACAGCGTTCATACATAACAGCGTTCATACATAACAGCGTTTAACTTACACTTTCCGCAAATCGCAGGCACTATTCCGGTCGAATTTGGGCAATTGGTAAATTTGCAAACACTTCAGTTTTGGAAGAACAAGTTCACCGGTGCGATTGTATGTCCTAGCATACATGCGTTGCATGTTTGCTGATATTTTCACTTACAGGAGCATTGCCCAAGGAGCTTGGTAATCTTGTCAGTTTGACGCATTTCGATGTGAGCGACAACAAGTTTCAAGGCGAGTCGCATACATGCGTTTGTATATTTGCTACAACATTTTTGCATATTTGCTACAACATTTTCACTTTTGCAGGAGAATTGCCCAAGGAGCTCGGCAAACTCATTAACTTGACTCACTTGAACGTCGCCTGGAACTCAATTGGAGGCGAGTTGTATATTCCAACATACATGCGCGTTGTACTTTTGCTGCTTTTTGAACTCGCTCGGGTTCCAGGCCGCGTCCCAAAAGAGCTTGCGGACCTGACCAAGCTTACGACGCTTTACCTGCATCCCGGCAACACGGACCTGCAAGTCCCGGACGGCGCCCCAACGGATTCGGATGGCGACATGTACTACGATGATCGAAAGAAAGTGGCGGCGTTCCAAGCGTGCTTGAAATAAATAAAGGTGAACTACAGCTGGTAGGCATGTGTTTGTGCGTTTTGACATTTCCACCCTTTCGTTTTTTTTGCAGGCATCCTGCCCAAGGAGCTCGGCAATCTCGTCAATTTGAAAGCTGATTGTGAGTTCGGCGCAGCGCAAATAAAGTCGCAGTCCTACTCAATGTAACGTGCGCGGCAACGATGCGCACGGCGACAAAGGTAAAAATTGTTTCACGGCGCTACAAAGCACGGGCGCAAAATCCGGCGTTCTGGCTCGAAAAATGTTTCATTCGACTCCAAAAATATTTTGCTGTGCCGTGGGGGCGCACGCTCCTGGGGACCTCGTTTATTGTGCTATGTTCGGGTTGGACAGGGTGTCGCCCTCGTGCGACTCACTTATGCACAAAATCGTTTAGAGTAGACATAAAACGTCGTGACGAAATATTAGGCGCAGTAGTTTCGAAAACACATAATAATAGTTGCGAGGTGGCGCTCACGACAGGAGAGCTCATTGCAATTTTAGGACAGGAGATGCGCAGGGGCACTTGGCCGCATTACTTACCAGCCGACGCACATCTGATTTCGGTGCACGTTTGAAGGCGTATAATAAAAAGCAATTGATAGTCAACTTAATGAAACCGTTGTTTACGAACCCACCCAACCCCGAACAGAAGCTGATCAATGCATCTGAAATCGTCGGGTTTGTTTTGATCGGGCTGTTGGCGGCGGGGTTGCTGTTTGTACTGGCGGTTGCGACGGCACGTACGCTTTCTAGCAATGCGGCGACATTTACGTGCATGCCTAATTATAACGGATGTACAAACACCGAGTGCGAAGTGTACTCACTTTCCTGTCAGGAGACCGACGTAGGCGGGTACCCAGATGCGACCTGCTCGCATGAGTGCGATACGTCGTTTGCGTGTGTTGACAGCGCGTGCGCGCTTGTCGGCCCTGGGCGTGGGGCCTACGCCGACTTGACCTGTGACGAGTCCTGCTCCTGACCGAACGATAAATTATCGTCTTTGGAGACGGCCTTGTCGACGAAGCCATTCTTAGTGCAGAAACGCAAGACCCCGGGTGCGACCATTTCGCAAACCGATTTTGGCATGATACGAATTAGTTTGCGGCCCTTGATGCAGTAGAGCTCCGGCCCGTGGTAGATTGCGCTATTTTTGCTTCGGTGAATGCGACGCGAGCCGACAAACGGAAACCAAACTAATTCGTTGGCTGTCTGCACGTTCAAGAACGATGCGTAGGTTTTGCACCCGTCCCGGAGCGTGCATTTGACCGCAAGCTTGACGACGTGACCCTGGATTCCGCCCATCGTGACATGATCACCCTTGCACGGAATGCGCCGCCATTGGTGTAAGGTGCGCCACTGCATGATCAGACTTGTACAAACCAGGTCGACATAAGAGCAGTGCGAGGGCAGGCAGTTAAAAATGGCGCCGAGCGCATTGTGTGTTTGGATGTCGTGCTCGTCGATTTCAAAGTACACAGCCGCTCTCAAAATTTTGACTAGGGATAGTGTCCGCTCAGGCGGTGGGATAAGTAAAAGATCGTCGAGCTCCTTTCCGAGGTCAAAGACTTTGTTCCGGTTGGTGTGAGGGTCGATGGCTTGAAACTGCTCATGATATAAGAGCAAAAGGCCCATTGCGGCGGCTCGATCATTGAGTTCTGCGCTCATTGAGATTAAATGAGGAGAACAGTGTGCTGACAGTGTACTTGAAGAGTGATTAAGAAACAAAAAAACGGGGCCGTATACAAAAGGACGGGCCCGTATACCAAAGGACGGGGCCGTATGTCTTGTTACTTGGACCTCGAGGCGGACTGCTCCGACCAGGATGATGACTGCCTGTTGATCGAGACGGATCAAGACCGGCAGTTTATTATTGATGATGTCGAGGAGGACTACTCGCCGCGTCCTGCTGATCTATTTGACGGCGCGTCCAAGAAGTTGAGCGTTGCGGGTGCCGGCGTGGTGAGCGGCTACGACCACGGTACCTTTGAAAAGACTGTAAAAACCTCTCCTTCGCTGATCCGTGCTCCGGTGGTGAAACCGGATCCACAGCGCGTTTCGGTGGTGAAACCGGATCCAAAGCGCGTTCGGGTGGTGAAAACGGAATCACGGGGCACGAACGTCGTGCGCAGCCGAGATGCTTTTGCGGTTGGTGCGGTTGTGAGCGCTGTGAGCGCTGTGAGCGCTGTGAGCGCTGTGAGCGCTATGTCGAGCAAGCGTCGCCGCCCTGCGCGGTTCTGAGCGTAGTTGTCGATTAATAGTACTACATCGACGTAGGCGACATTTCTGTTTGCACATCGTAGGCGACATTCGTGGCTGTTTTTATATCGGGCGTCCAAGGAGTGACATGCAAAGCCTCTAAATTTCGTGGCATAGAACAATGGATTTTGAAATCTGATGTAGTCTGCGAACACTAACTTGAAATGAAAATTGAACTGAAGTCTTTTTTAAATCGCTATGAAAAAGATGCGGTGCGATGCAGGCACCATTGACGCTCTTTCCGACGAGGATCTTTTAACTCTTGCGCAATCGTTAGATGTCAAGGTTAATATCGTTGACAGTCACTGGAGGGAATTTGCCGTTAAGGCAATTTTGAACAGTCAATCGTGCGCTGAGCTGTCGAGTAACTTCTACATTGCAGAATTTTCCAAGCTTGCGAAGACGCAGATCGTTGCGAACCTAGGCGTCAAGTTGATGCAATTCTCCGACGGAATGCGTGCCGCGCTGCCTGCAATGCGCAAATTGGTCGCCGTGGTCGTAAATTGTGGTGATAAGATCGACAACACCGTTCCGGTGATGCTCGAGGGTGGGAGTGTAATGAACTTTTTGAGAGAGCTTAAGATAATCGGGCCGTGCTCGACAGTAGTCCCCGCAATCTTAAACGACATGTTGCGCAAGCAGGGCGTTCTGCCGACGTTCATGAAGTGGGTGGTACAACCGGTCATGAAGTTCCACCAGTACTCACACAAGAACAAGGTGTTTGCGGCGATTGCCTTCCTCAAATCGTCGTTTTTTGGTGCGTCATCCGCGCAAATTGGCTCGTGGTTTGTTCAGAACGTGAGCCTTTACGCGCAGCCGCTGCGTTTGGCGTATGCGCTGCTGAACATTTACCTCAAGTCGAGGCGCTCAGTGATCACCGCCGCCATCGCAATGCTTAACAAGAGGTGCGAAAGGCCGATGGCACAGTGCATCGACGAGTGCAAGGCCACCTTCCACGACGAGCGCATCCCGGTGGAACAACGCGATGCACATCGCTTAGTAGGGGTCTGTATCACACGGGCAATGCAAGCAAGAAATCACGACAACCCTGCCGAAACCATGACACAGGAAGGAGTTGCAACTATATTGACTCCACTCGTGACCCAAATCGATGTCGCCGGTAGAGTCTTACAGGGGGCGTTTACTGCCATTTCGTAGAGTATGTTATAATCATTTACGATGGTGATGACATAGACCGGTATCACTACGAACACATAGGCAGCACTGCCTTCCTTTTCGATTAATAGCACCACATCGACGTAGGCGACATTTTTGTTTGCACATCGTGGCTGATTTTATATCGGGCGTCCAAGGAGTGTATTGGTTAATCGTACCACATGCAAAGCCTGAATAGTTGTTACTCATTTGCTCCGAATTAAGTACACCTCCAAGATACTGTCGTTTGTCTCCTCCGTTTGCTAAACCGATGGTCTCGAGACGATCCGTGGCATAGAACAATGGATTTTCTTCGTTGTTTATCATCTGAGCGTGTCCAAAAACATCCATTATTTTCTCTATTGTGATGATTGGCGCGTGGTTTTGAATCGGTATGTAAACGCGGACGTCCGGTGCAAGGCGATCCAATTCCTTCAAACGCTTCAAAAACTGTAGCAAAGTCTTATATGCGAGTCGGTAGTATGGCCTGGGAAATCTGATGTAGTCTGCGAACACTAACTTGAACTGAAAATTGACATTCAAGCTTTTATGTAGATCGTCCGCACCTCTTTTAGACATGTCCGTAAAGGGGTGCGCGTCACGCTTTTGTGGTTGCTGGTAGTTCTTTTCTATCGTATGAACCGGCAGATAGCGGCCGTGGAGAACGTGATGTAGACTACGGACCCGCTGGCCGTCACGATACGGAGCAGAATTACGTGGTATCTCATGCAAGTTCACGGGTTGCACTAAGCCCAAAACTAGAGACATTACGTAATTTATAGTAAACGATATTTTTTTGCTTTCACGACGGAAGACGAGCATAAAAATTAGCATACTGTGCGTGCGATGGGGGGCACCACGCCTTGGACAACGCGCCTGTTGGCAAAGTCCCGGTCAGTGCAAAGTAATCCCGGTCATGCGTTGCGCTCACGCACGCCAAGTCGGGGGGGCGTAGCTCTTTCTTGTAAAGCGTTCTTTTGTAGCGTGGTTCGGCTTTCGACCACATAACTAAGTTTGAAAAGCTTTGCTGGTCGACGGATGTCGCCGGTGCACCTTGGCGGCGCATCCCGAGGTGGACAATGGCCTGACCCGGGTGGTGCGTCATTGCGTGCGAAAGCAAACGATGGTCGGGTTCACCGATGTCTCCGCAGAAAACAAGCGTGGAATTGTCGAAATCACCGGCAAGACGAACGTTGAAAATAATGTCCGCATCGTCAGTTTGCGGACCTGGGCTGTTATCGGACGATGGCACTATGAAGGCGTGGTGGTCAACAAGGCGCGCTTCGTACTGGAAGAACGCATCAGCTAGCACTTGAATTGACGGGCTTAGCTGATCGATAACCGGCTTTAAACCGAAAGCGGGGCGGCTGAGCGTGTGTCGTTCGAGTTTAAGCAGCCGGTCGCAGAAATCTTGCGTGAAAGCGTTAAATGAGTAAACCCCCCACGTCTCCCGGACGAGCTCGGGACAAATCACGATCGGGTCGACATCGCCGGGAGCGTTGCGCAGCTTTAGCAAAATCGCTTTGAAGTCGTCGTGTAGATCCAGCATGCTTTTGCTAATTTGATGATTAAAATGCCGAAGTCTTTCCGAGTCGGACGACGGGAGCATACGACGCTTCCGCTTCGCTGGTATTCGGAACGGGTTCGATAAAGGATATCTTGTTGCGCTTGAATACGCCTGCATGTCGTTTTGCGGTGCGTAGACTAAATAGTACGTCGTCTCGATGGATGGCGTCGATAATTTCGTTTTGATCATCCGATTCAAACGTTATCTCGCCGACTGTGTGGGGTTCCGGGTCGCTATTCTTGAAAACGGCCTGATTGTTGAACATCTCTACGAGAGTGTCTTTGAATAGCTGAATGGCGGCCGTGTTGTCGGTCGGACAGCTTTTCAGCCTTCGGATAAGTATCGAGTACTTCTTGCCGGCCTTTTCTTTCGCCAGTCTAATCTTCTCCAGAATATTTTGCTGCTCCATTTCTGTCCGTGTCTGCATGCGGTGTGCCTTAGAGCGCTGGTCGTTCTTAAACCGATACGTGCGCACGACGTTGATCTCCTCGGCGCCGTATCCGGGGATGGCAGTTCTCGATTTCATCGGCCACATTGGCCAAAGTTCCGTGCGGTAGAAGCACCATTTGAGGGGAGTTAGAGTGTACGATTCGACAAGATTGTCGAGAGCTCGGCCAACAACGGCGCCGTCGTTGAAGTTTCGTATTTCGACACTTTCCATAGTGCTCGTGTAATTGTTGTACCTACGCGCCTCTGTTTTCGCCTCGGCGAGACGTTCGGAGATTTCTTTAATTTTGGCACGAGGACGGTTTTGCTCGATTGCGTCCTCGAACTGTTCCTGCAACTGCTTTACGGTGCGCTTGCTGCGAATGCACGTCTGCGATACGTGAACGTATCTTTGTGCGTCTGATGGACGTGCGGATTCGTCTAAAGGTGCAAGGCGGTACCGAGTGGCAAGCTTGACCGCCAGCGGCGTCCGCTTATCGTAAACCGTCAATTGGCGCCCTTGACGACCTACGGGTGCGCGCATGTCGGCATGCCTTACAAGGCTTTGGCGAGATGCTGGTTCCAAGCCGACTCTTCCTGGATGCGGCGCAGGCAATGGGTTGTTTTGAGCCATTCGCTGCTCGGTTTCTGTAACGTCCTCTAACTCCATCTGGTCGCGCACGTCCCTCATGACTTCAATGACGACATAAAGCTCACGAGTCCAGTAGAAAGTTGTCTTGCTACGCCGCTCTATCTCGTCGAGATTTTCCTGCGACGTGATAGTTCCGTCTCCTTTGTGCGCCTTGCGCCAGTTCTTGCCCTCGGTTGATGGGCTGCTTCCATCTTTTTCAAATTTTTCGGACTTGCTTTTCAGAAGGCGCACGACGGTCCCAATCTCGATCTCAAGACCGCCGGAACTCATCTGCTGTTGTTTCTTGAGCTTGGCTTCGGTGTGCTTGAGCATCTTTTCGGCTCCAAGGTTGATTCCCCAGCGCGCGTAGTTGCATATTTCTCGGTGAAGGTTCGGGTCTTTCGGATTGAATTTCCAGTTGAACACGCTACAGCCCGGGCTCGCCTGCTTCACGGCGTTCTCTGCGGACGGCTGCGAGTGCGGATCGCCCATCAGATTGTGCCAGACTTCGCGGCGATTTTGAGGGCATTTGAGTATGACCGGTTCAGCGCCGCCACTCAAAGCGGCGGCAGCCGTGGCGCCGTCGGAACCCTGAACTGGCCAAACGTGCATCCAGTCGTCTTGGTTTGGCAGGTCGCTCTGTCGGACGAGTCCCGGTAGTTGAGTAATAATCGCAAGTGCGGCGTCGGTGCCATGATTCGGCAACGCAACACCGTACAAATTTTTGTAAGCCTTGGAAAAGGCGCCATACAGGTCGTGCACGGTGATAAGGTCACGAGGCTGGACGGTGCTTAAAGCGCGTAGCAGCTGAGCGTCAGGCGGCCTTCCGCCAGGGACTGGTGCCGTTGCAGACTCGGCCGCCGGTGCAGTAGGATTCGTGATCTGCGTGACCTCATCGTTATCAAAGGTTCGCACACGGCGATGAAAGTTCTCGACGATTTTCTGGTCGGGTCGACCGAAGTAGACCTCGAAAGGCGCAAACCCGATCGTCGAATGTTTGGTCGAGTTGTATGTCCGCGTTATGTCGCACAGAGCACGCTCGAATATTGAGTGCGTTAGCTGGATGGCCGTATCCGTGGTGTACAGCCACGAGCGCAGCATTTTTTTTAACGTACCGTTCACGCGCTCAACCAGGCCGTTTGTTTTTGGCTGGTACGGAAGAGAGTTCACAAGTTGCACCCGTGGCCCGTGGTAGCTTGAGAGGTTTTTTTGCGAGCGCTGTCGCGCCGGTTCGTTGACGTTTGTGCCGAGGCACCAATTAACGGTGTGCTCGCTCCGTACAGGATTAAACTCGTTGTCGCCTTGTAGTATATTAGGCCGACCGTGTGCTCCTGGTACCCGCAGGTCAGCAAGCGTGTATGGGTTGCCATCTAACACAGATGCATTGACCTTGTCCGGGCCAAATGTGGTCCTAGTTTGCCCGTGATTTCCCGTCGAATCCCTTTTCTCAAGCATCTCGAGATCGGTGGCGATCCAGTCGAAAATATACTTGTGCCGTTGGAACCGCTCGGCCATGACGGTCATCGATCCACTGCCAGCAAGCTTTTTCACCCACTTCGTCCACACGTACTTCGAAAAGTGGTCGATGATGACAGCAATGTAGAAGAACCGGCGGTCCTTATGTCGTGTGTCACGTAACACGAACATGTCAATCTGCCAGCGCTCGTTCGGCCACTGTGAGCGTATGGGATTCACGACCTGTGGCGGTAGGTTTTGAATTTGCCGAAGCTCGTGCTTTTTGATAATGGCGTCGACATATGAGCGCGAAATGCCTATGAGGTGTGTTCGAATGAGCTCCCATAGGCTGTCTGTCGCCCGAAACCCACCAGAGCGGAGGTCCGTAAACACGGCATTGATCACTCGCTCGCGCTTTGAAGAAGGGACTACCTCGTACCACTTCCACGGCTTCGCAATTAACCTGGCATTTGGGTCGCGCGGCGGCATGGCAATGACAAGTGCATTCCTGTCGCGCTCGGTAAGAGACAACCCGAGGAACACTGGCGTTGCTTTTATCAACCTGTTGAGAACGTGCTGGCGTTTTACTTGCGTTCCGATGCCTTGCTCGTCAAAAACAACCTCAAGCGCTACTCGAGACGGATCGGAACGCTCAACCGTCAGTAGCCGATCATGCGGCGGCAAGCGAATACGTCGCATCACATACGCAATGTCGTCGTCGTCCCAGCTCTGGTGGTCGATGCCGCGCCACCGGGTTTCTGGCGACTGCGTCCATTTCGAAAACCCCTCGCCAAACATAATAGCGTCATCGGTGTTTAAGACAATAGATTCCATTCGTAAATAGTCGTTCGTTAAACACCAAAACAAAAAAAGCGCTTGTCCGCGGCGTTTGCGGCGGAACGCCGATTCAAACGTGTCGTAATACCTTAATAGCCTTGCGCTTCCTTAATAGCCTTGCGATCCTTCTTTGATTATCTCTAACTATGGTTTCTGGAGTGATTTTCGAAACCATTTCGTCATCATCGCTACCGTCATCATTTCTATCGTCAATATCGTCTTCGTTCTGGTCCGACTCGTCAATATCGTCATCGTTCTGGTCCGACTCGTCAATATCGTCTTCGTTCTGGTCCGACTCCGATTCGGTACGTTCTTCGTCCATGACGCTTCCTTTGACATCAAAAAGTTTCCAAAACTCATCACCGTAATCGATACGCAGCTCGCTATCTATATTGCTCTCTATCGATTTACTCATGTCGAAGGCCTTGACGCCCGTTGTAACGACTTGCATTATCCCACCCTCGGTAATTATTGCATTACGTCGTCGCCGTGTACCCTTTGGATCGTTAGCCTTCTGCACCTCTGGGCCACCGCCGCCAGTACCGTCCACTAACAATACGCCTCGAGGATGTGCCTTAACGGTGATTAACGTGTCTATGTTTTCGAGAAGCACCAGTTTACGTGCAACTGCTATAAGTCCTTCGTCGTACCTGCTCTTAAAGGCCCACGATCGTGTTCTCGGGTAGACGCCGACGTAACTTCCTTCGGCGAAGCGTCGTGCTGCGTACAGCCCGTCCGCATAAACTGGCGGACTTAAGCTGCGTAAAAGTGCGGACGGTGCGACTACGGTCCATGGCATCCAATCTTCTTCGGGTTTCAGTCTACATTCGATGCACGTAACCATGTTACGATCGGTATTATTCATTTTAAAAACTCGACTCCGGAATTCCGCAGCTTTTAATTGTGTTATTGTGGGGCAGATTCGACGGACTGGCATATTTAGCTCTAGTATACAATTTCAAAAAGTTATAACTGTTTGACGCACAGGTCATTCGCAACAACGTAATCCGTGAAGACCCCGCACGACCACTGAACAGTCACTAGGGCGCCGTCGCAGTACACGCTCTTCACCTTTGCGTATTTGCCCTTGAAGCTTTTAGGGACGTCGGCATGATCATCGAAACTAACTATGTCATTTGGTGCTATCTTGCGCGTTTTTTTATTGTTCGTCGTCTGCGTGTCGAGGTATTTTTGAGTGATTTCTGAAAGGTACATCTCATCGTCGCTTTCGTCATCGCTTTGCCCGACGGTGAACACTATCGGGATACTCGGCGCCTGCTTATCTGAAGCTAGCTCCGAAGCAAGAAAACTATGCTCCTTATCCGCGCCGTATTTGAGAGCGATCAGCGACGTTGCAATAGCCTTCAAAGTCAACAAGTTCTCAGCGCCAGCCTCTACGTCAAAGTCGACGCTCATGCGGCCAGGCTGACCTGCGCACGCAGTGATTGGTGGGGTCGACCAAGTAGGCGCGCGGCGGGTGGCGGCGGGAGGAACCGGCAGCGGGAGACGGACCTGGCGTTAGACGGACCGGCGGGACCGGCGGCGGACCGGCGACGGCAGACCGGGCGACGGCAGACCGGCGACGGCAGACCGGCGACGGCAGACCGGCGACGGGATACGAACGGCCGACGGCGCTCTGACCTTGACTGATGTGTCTTATATTGAGTACGCACTACAAGTACCAACAGGCGTCATTATTTATGGTCGTTTAAGATACGAACGAGCTCTGACAGTGCACCCTTTAGCAGAATTCCCTTGGTAAGCCGCCCGTTCCGTTTCGCATGCCGCCGCTGTCTCCCAGCTGTGTTCCGTCGCCCATCCGTTACCCGCCACCCACGACGCTCCTTGCCGCCTCACTGCTGCTTTTTTGCGCAGTGTGATGGTGAAGTTCAAGATTGGCAGCGTGTACCGCGTCATCGTACATGGCGCGGTCATGCCAGTCAAAGTGACACGCATCACCGCAAGCAGGAAGACAATGTGGTTTTCAAGCTCTCAAGGCGAGAAGAAACGAAGCAAGATCAATATCAGAGATTCATGTGAAGTGGCGAAGTATGACAAACATCAGTTCAATGCGCTCACGTTTCACCACAAGGAAATCATGCGACTAGTCTTCTTTTTTTCAGTCAAGCTCGTCGTCCTCGCTCGCCGGGCCAAGCAGCGCAAGGAGCGCATGTACGCGGTGGCTTGGGAACATTTCATCGCAGAAGAGCAGAACTTCGACCGCGTCGCCAAGGCTGTCTACGAGAACATGCTCGAGGTCTAGAAGATTTCGCAGCGCAATCGTGCCTGTAATCCGTTTTTGCAATTACGATCTTGGACCAAGTCCCGAACCAAGTCCCGAAGAAAGTGGTCTGTTTTTCCATGTACCGGTCAACTGATGCAGCCCAAAGTAGCCGAAACGGGCATTTCCCGCGCCTTTGAGCATGCGCACATCATGAGCCGGATCATTTGCGTATGTGCTGCTTTCCATATAATCGAGATAAGACATGGTGAGCGCGACAGTTCCGGTGGTATAGAACACGCGGCGTTTGTTGTTAGCCTCGCCGGATCGTATCTTTAACTGTGCAAGCATCAATCGAGCACGCTCGGCGTATTTGATGAACAATCCGTGCCCCGGGACCGCGCCAAATGCGTAGTTTCCGAGCCTATACGCACATCCACGCTTTTTGAGGACGCTGTCTGTGTTCGAAAGCTCTTGAGGGAACACGGCTGCGTTTGGCAGCAGTTCATCAAGCGGTTTGCTCAACGCCACGTCGCAGTCGAGGTAGAAGCCGCCGACCGCATAGACATACGCCATTCGAAAGATATCAATCTGCTGGATGCGCAAATCGCACCGTCGGTAAGCTTCTCGGAATATGGGGTCGGCCTTGTACATGAACTCTTCGACGCCGTTGTCGTCAAGGAATACCACGTTCCAATCAGGGTGCAGCCGTTTCACAGTATTAAAGTTGCGCAAAAACGCAGTCGGCGACGACTCATTTAGCTCGGTTTTCCACGTCATCATGATACTCTTTGGGATCGTTGTGCCTGGTCGTAACATCTTAATCGCCGAGCGTTTTTTTCTTGTTGCTAACGCGGAAAGTAGTATTAGTGAGAGGTAGATGACAACGACAAATAGCACTAGCATAGCCCTGAACGCAGCCACTCTCATGTTGTTATTCTTGGCGTGATTTTTTTCACTACGAAATATAAAATGAATAGAGAAAAGTACAGGTATACGGTCGCCGACACAGCAATCCGAAACATATACGGCCCGCTCTCAAACCTGCTAAACGGAAAAACAATTTCCATTATGTTAGTTGCAAAAGAGTTTCGGACGCTTATCAACCCACAGGACCCGCTTCGCTGGGTGGATAACGTTTACGGTAACGGAAGCAGTGTTACTAATGGAGTACCCGACGGTCAAAAATTAATTGCCGACTATATTGTCGACAAGCTTATGTACCACGGCTATAATGTTGATTATGTCGACGGAAAAGCAATGCACGCAACAAAGATAACAAAGGAAACAATTGATACCAATCACAACCCCGTCGCCCCCTCTGATAAGAGTACACATGAAAGGTTCCTAGAAACGTACGGTATTGGCCCGAAGTCGCCGAAGTCGCGTGCTCGACAGGTTACCGAGACCGTTTCGCAACCCTTTGTCCGCGCTCTCGAGTGGCATCAATGGATTAAGTCGCCGACGTCTCAAGCAGTGCTTATGACAGTGAATCTTCTCAGATGTGCCATCTGCTACATAATTTTCTATTATTATAGCGACAAAAATATGACCGCCGATAAGCGAATAAGTGGCATTTGGAACATATTAACAAGTGTCTTTTCATCCATAGATTTGGAACTCGTGCTTAGCGCCGTCATGACCAATCAAAAACTAAACGTCATCGGACGTGTATCGGATGAGCAGGCGAACGCAAACGCATTAGAAAACATGATTTTGCGAGGCACTAAGACCGATCTAAAACAGTTCGTTCGAGTAATATCACAAAAGCTTGCGCATATCTTGAACATAGTTGTCAAAGGTGCCGCGGTAGGTTCGGCGGCGTATATGCGTTACCGTAAGTACCTTGTCCTCGTCGAAAATGTGTATCAGCATGGGTCGACGTATGCTATCGCCTCGCTCGTGCAAACAGTTCTGTGTTCCGCAATTTATACAGACAAAGTTAGAAAAGGATACTCAACGAATATTTGGGCGAAGGTTGCTCGTATTGGATGTGACCAACGCACGTTGCTACTTTTTGACACCTTCCGCATCATAAGAAGCACCGCAGGAGAGTTAACCAAGTACTTTGCAATGGGTCAAGATCAAATGACAAAAAGGGTGGGCTTTCTGATCCTGCGAAAGTGGGCAAAGTCGTGTCCGGCGGTCGAATTTTTAAGCGAAAGCGATTCACCGTGCTATCCTAGGAATCTTCACAATATATATATTGACAATGATTTTGATAAAAAGTTGAACGAAGCAACCGAAAATTTCGCAGAAACTGAGCCCGATGACCAACCAATCCCAAGCTCATCTAACGTTCGGAGCACAATACACGCACAGACTGTGCTAAAAGCCGTCGAAGCGCTCGACCATTATGCGCAGTATAGCGGCCACAAATTCTTGCAATTCTCCAACACAGTCGAAAAGCTAAAGATAGCAGTGAACAATAGCGCTACCAACGCCGCAGGTAATGAACAAGAAATGTATGATTTACTAATAAAAACCCGCGACGAAGGCAAGCATGTTTTGGAAAAAATCAAGAATGCCCCAACTGATCACTATTGGAACCAGAAATTAAATAAGTGGAACATTACGAATATAGACTTTAAACATAAGTCGATAAATGAGGAACAAGAAAAAAAAATAAACGACATATTCAATGACATTAAGGAACCGGAGCACGCAAACATTTTTGAGAATTTGAAAGCATTTGAATTGTTTTATAGAAGTGCCTCTAAAAGGTTTCATGAAGACAAAAATCGCGACGCGACAGATTCCCAAAAGGATCTGGCCCTTCAAGCGCAACAAGATATCAATAACGTCAGAGACGAAGTGAGGTACAAAATTAAAAACAAAATTACAAACAAGGACGCAACAATTAAAGTCCCTTATAAAAGTAGAGATACCTTTGACTTAGTAAATAAATACTACGCATTACAGCCGGAAGTGAGTATCCCTGATATCAATACAGTCAATAAGAAAAGGGTCTATACACTCCGCGCAAGCAATCCAGGAACTACTGACGTAACGCCCACGACTGTCTCTGGCGCCTCAGGCAGTGTCATAGGTTCAAGCAAACCAGGAACTACGGTTGTGCCTGACGTAACGCCCACTACTGTCTCTGACGCCTCAGGCAGTGTCATAGGTTCAAGCAACTCGACCGTAAGCGACACAACGGCCACCGCGACAAATGTAAGTGACGCTTCTGGGGAGCGCAAATTTGACCCTGACGATCCTGATATAGAAAATCCTGACGATCCTGATATAGAAAATCCTGACGATCCTGATATAGAAAATCCTAATTACGATGAAAATATAGTAGATACGGACGCGGAGGCGGCGGCAGCCGAG
>Ga0209815_1000501_pt1 | contig 28870 bp, 25 predicted proteins | sample CoawatmetaG00DNA_FD_187507 | JGI IMG/M metagenome (GOLD analysis project Ga0209815, IMG submission 187507) | Marine microbial communities from the West Antarctic Peninsula - Coastal water metaG002-DNA (SPAdes) (version 2) | ecosystem: Environmental > Aquatic > Marine > Coastal ...
CATGTTCTGTCGCTTCAAGGACTGGCGCCGCATCGCCACCCGCTTCGATCGCAACCTCAAAAACTTCATGGGCGCCATCAGCCTCGCCGCAACCGTCATCTGGTGGCTGTAGTGAGTCCGGACCCTAGGTGACGGGTTTATCCAGGAAGACAAGCTTGATCCGCCACCGGGTATCGAAGGCGACCGGGTTTCGAGCTGGTCAGTGCTCACACCGTCCAAGGCCGATGCATTCAATCGGTTGATCGGCAAAGTGGTCAAGGCGGCGGAGGAGCCTGGCGAGTGATCGCCGAGCTGGCCACCCATCTGCGCCCCGGCGTGCCTGTCGAGCGGGTTGCCGCCTGCTCGTGGCGGGAATGGTTGGCGTGTTTCCCGCCTAGCCCGACCGATCCTACCGATCGCGCCATCGCCGGGTTCCACCCGTGACCCATCTGACCGTCCACGAATGGGGGCCTACGGGCGTACACAATGACACCGGCGTAGCGCCGAAGAACGCCTTCACCCGGAGTCAGGCAAATGCCCTGCTTCGGGCTGCGCGGTCGCATACGCTGGCCAATCAGTCAGGGACCAATATCCTTGTCGATCGCTACAGCGAGCTAAGAGCCCAGCAAGTTCTTGGAGTTATTGCCGCCCCGGGTTGCAGTCTTGAAATTCTGCCCAAAATCGATTCCGGCGTCGCTGAGGGCGACGAGGCAATCCGGACTCGGCTCATGTCAATGCTCGACGTCGCGCTTGGTCTCAAACTCGGAGACGGACAGGCGCTGGCAATGGCGCGGCAGAAGGAAACCTTGCTCGATATTCTGATCCGCCTGTTTACTGATCGCCTGCTGGCCGAGGCACGACGCGGCCTGCCCCGCGGCTATATGGGTCAGGAAGACGATCTAGCGGCGCTGAGGGGGCGACTCGATGTCATCCGTCAGTTCACCCATCACGCCGTGCGACCCGACCGGCTTGCCTGCCGCTTCGACACTCTGAATCCAGACACCCCCTTGCTGCGGATCATGAAGGCCTGTGTCTTACTGCTGCGCAGTCACGCGCGCGCGCTGGAAACGCAGCGGCGGTTGGACGAGCTCCGTTTCACCCTTGCCGATGTGAGCGACGTGGCTATCGGTGCGCTACCCTGGACGCAGGTGAGAATCGATCGGACAAACCGTCGCTGGGAAAGCCTTTACGAACTGGCGAAGCTATTCCTAAAACGTGAATGGCAGCGCACCAACCACGATGCCAGAGCGGGCCAGGGGATTACACTGCTGTTCGCTATGAACGATCTGTTCGAAGCCTATATCGCAGCTCTGGCGCGCAAGGCTTTGTTGGGGACCGATCTGACCGTACATTCGCAGAGTGGTCTGCGCTATTGCCTGATGGAGGAGTGCGAAGGCGGCAGGCCGCGCTTCCAGACGACGCCGGACATTCTGATCAAGCGGAATGGGCAGGTTCAGTTGGTGATCGACACCAAGTGGAAGCTGGTTGGTCAAAATCCCGAAGACAAGAAACGCGGAGTGTCGCAGTCAGACGTCTATCAGATGATGGCGTATGCCCGACTCTATCAGTGCCGCGAGGTGATGTTGTTATACCCTCATCACGCCGGTCTAGGAGCCGATGGTCTGAACGCCGCTTACGCCATAATGAAAGGCGATGAACGCCTGCGGATAGCAAGCGTAAACCTGACTACTGGAAAGCAGGTGGTTCAACAGCAGCTAGCGGAATTGATTGCCCCCGATGTTGCCGGCTTGGATGTGGACGCATAACATGGCCACATTTCCTGCGGACGCCGATCGGGGCTTGGTTTCGAGCATATGCTGTGTGGTGCAATGCGCGTCGAAACTCTGCCCGCAGCGATTTGAGTCCCCATCGAGGACCAAGCCAAAGCGCGAAACGGTATTCTTGACGGTATCGAATCAGCGAATCAGGGCAACAAAGCATTGTGATATAATGCCTTGTCCGCACATCACGGTCCCTCTTCTGGCACCAGTCAACCACTTTGTCGTGTTGTTTTTACACGATAAAGTGGGTTTCCTGAAAAAGTGATCCCACATTGATTCTCACATTTTGTGTGGGTCGTGGATATCCTCGTCGGCCCTTGCCGGGACGCCAACTCGACTTCGCCGATGCGATTATCTGCTCTTCAGTTGCGACACACGACGAATCCTGACAGTGCATCGCACAGGCTGCTGTGAGGTTGCGGCGCTCTTGCGGCAAGCGTCAATGGTATCACGATTGTCGGCTGGATGTCGGCTGCCTGCGCCACCACGACGACCACGACAAGTGACACACGCAAGCCGGGCAGATGCCGCCTATATCGCGCTTGTCTTTGAGAGGCCGGCGCAATAGCCATTTGCGTCGTGACATCGCCCGCTCCTCTGAAAATCATCGTTCGTCTCTATTGCGGGCCGGAAATTGCCATGGGGCCAGGCAAGGCGGATCTGCTGGACGCAATCGCTGCCCACGGGTCGATTTCTGCCGCAGCGCGCGCCATGGGCATGAGCTACCGCCGGGCCTGGCTGCTGGTCGATACGATGAACCGCTGCTGGCGCGAACCGCTGGTCGCCACCGTGCCGGGGAGCGCGCATGGCGGCGGGGCGCGGTTGACTGCATTGGGAAGCGACGTGCTTGACAACTATCGCCGCTTGCAGGCCAGCGTTGACGGTGCAGGCAGCGGCGCAGACCGGACGGCGCTTTTTCAGGCCCTGCTGGCCGAACCGAGGACCAGCCGCACGGCCTGAACGGCGGGGCGCGTTTCCGGGTGGTCAGCACGGCAGTTTGCTATATACCGCGAAACATAGCAAAGCCTGGATATCCTTTCGTGCCGCTCCTTCGCCGCCTGCTCCTGCTGTTTCTCGTCGCGCTGCTTGTGCCGTCGGCGGCCATGGCGCAGCCGCGCGGGCCGCTGGTGCTGGCGGCCGCCAGCCTGCAGGAGGTGCTGAACGAGGCAGCAGACGCCTGGGCGGCGCAACGGCATCCGCGCCCGGTCATCGCCTTTGCCGCATCTTCCGCGCTGGCGCGCCAGATCGAAGCGGGTGCGCCCGCCGACCTTTTCATTCCGGCCGATGCGGAATGGATGGACCATGTCGCAGCCAGAAAGCTGCTGCGCAGCAGTAGCCGGGCCACAGTGGCATCGAACCGCCTTGTCCTTGTCGCGCCTTCCGGCAGCGCGATACGCTTGCGGATAGAGCGCAACTTCACGCTGGCCCGCGCGCTGGGCACGGGCAGGCTGGCGATGGCCGACCCCGACAGCGTGCCTGCCGGAAAGTACGGCAAGGCCGCACTGTCCAATCTTGGCGTGTGGCCTGCCGTCCAGCCGCGCGTGGCGCGGGCGGAGAACGTGCGCGCCGCGCTGGCACTGGTTGAACGCGGTGCAGCGCCGCTGGGCATTGTCTATGCCACCGATGCGCGCGCATCGCGGCTGGTGCGCGTGGTCGGCACGTTCCCGACCAGCAGCCACCCACCGATTACCTATCCCGTGGCCGTGCTGCGCAAGGCAACCAGCCCCGATGCAGAAGCCTTCCGGCGATTCCTCCTGTCGCGCACCGGCAAGGCGATCTTTGCCCGGCGCGGCTTTGCGATGCGCTGAGGCGAACGATCCATGGCGCTTTCGCCGGAAGAATGGAGCGTTATCGCCCTTTCGCTGAAGGTCAGCGTGGTGGCGGTCATCGCCTGCATGCCGGTGGCTTTCGCCCTGGCATGGGTGCTGGCGCGGGGCCGGTCCGCGGCGCTCGTGCTGGTCGATGCACTGGTTCACCTGCCGCTGGTCCTGCCGCCCGTGGTCACCGGATGGCTGCTGCTGCTGGCGTTCGGCACCAACGGACCGGCGGGGCGCTGGTTTGCCGATACGCTGGGCGTGACATTCATGTTCCGCTGGACCGGGGCGGCGCTGGCGGCAGCGATCATGGCCCTGCCGTTGATGGTGCGCACGATGCGCCTGTCGATCGAGGCGGTGGATCGCAGGCTGGAACAGGCGGCCCGCACGCTTGGCGCATCGCCTGCGCGCGTATTCGCCACGATCACGCTGCCGCTTGCCCTGCCCGGACTGCTGGCCGGGATGGTGCTGGGCTTTGCCCGTTCGCTGGGCGAGTTCGGCGCGACGATCACTTTTGTATCCAACATCCCCGGCGAAACGCAGACCCTGCCCATCGCCATCTACAGCGCCTTGCAGGTGCCGGGCGGCGAAACGGTGGTCACCCGGCTTTCGCTCATCGCCGTCGGCCTTTCGCTGGCGGCTCTGGTCGTTTCCGAAGTGCTGGTGCGGCGATCAGGGCACGGAAAGGGCAGCCATGGCCTTTGACCTGCGCGTGGAACGCCGGATCGGCGGCCGGACGATTGCCGTGGCCTTTGCCAGCGAGGGCGGGCTGACGGCGCTGTTCGGGCCGTCGGGATCGGGCAAGACGTCGATCCTCAACATGGTCGCCGGGCTGCTGCGGCCCGATAAAGGCCACATAACGGCGGGCGATACCGTGCTGTTCGACAGCGCCGCAGGGATAGACATTGCCGCGCGCCACCGCCGTTCAGGCTATGTCTTTCAGGACAACCGCCTGTTCCCGCACCTGCGCGTGCGCGATAACCTGCTGTACGGCTGGCGCGCCGCGCCGACCGGCGAACGGTGGATCGACGTGGACGAAGCCAGCCGCTTCCTTGGCATCGGCCACCTGCTCGATCGCTGGCCACGCACGCTTTCGGGCGGCGAAGCGCAGCGCGTGGCGATTGGCCGGGCGCTGCTGTGCGCGCCCCGTTTCCTGCTGATGGACGAACCGCTGGCCTCGCTCGACCGCGCGCGCCGCGAGGAGATCCTGCCGGTGATCGAACGGCTGCGCGATGAACTGCGCGTTCCGATCCTTTATGTCAGCCACGACCGCGACGAAGTGGCCCGCCTCGCCACAACCGTGGTGCCCATCGAATAGCGCCACCCGCTTTGCCCGGAAACTGACCCCGTCAGAAGCTGACGCGCGCCGAAACGCGGATGTCCCGCCCCAACAGCGGCGCCACGTTCTTCAGGAAGCTGGTATGTCGCCGCGCCTCGACATCGAAGATGTTGTTGGCCTGCAGCATCAGTGTCGTTTCGGAGCCCCGGCCGAACGGCTGCCATGACACGCTGGCATTGACCATGGTCCAGCCGGGCGTGGGCGTTTCAAATGCGGCCACGCGGCGCTGCGGCGTGGCGCGCTCCACCTCGACCCGGCCGCCCCACATGTCCCCGGTCGCCTCGACACCACCGATCAGGCGCAAGGGCGGGATGCGTGGCACCGGACCATCGCCATAAATGTCGGCGCGGGTATGATCGACAAGACCGGTCAGCTCGATGCGGGTCGGCCCTACTTGTGCCACCGTGACCGCGCCTTCGGCTTCGAAGCCGTAAAAGCGCGAATCCGTCTGCGTGTACGCGAACACCGGCAATCCGGCATTTTCGGCGCCCGTGGCGTTGAGCGAGATGAAATTGTCGAACCGGTTGATGAAGCCGGACAGTTCGAAGCGCCAGCCACGCCCGCGCCCGCGCAGTGCCGCTTCTGCACCAAGCTGGCGTTCTATGCCAAAGCCGGCATTGCCAATCTCGAAGGCGCGGGTTGCGGCATGGGCGCCATCGGCAAAAAGCTCTTCCGCGGCAGGCGCCCGTTCGGTCCGGGCAAGGTTCAACGCCAGACGGAACCCGCCACCAAGATCGACCGACCCGCCGCCGGACAGCGAAAACGCATCGAACCTGCGCGAACGCCCCACGGGCGCGGACCGGACAGTGGTATGTTCATAGCGCGCGCCCGCTTCCAGCCGCACCGCGCCAAGATCGAACTCCTGCAAGGTGAACAGGCCGACCTGGCGGGTTTCGTTGGCAGGAATATAGGCTTCTTCGCCTTCCGCACGGAAATCGCGGCTGAAAACCTGGACTCCCGTCGCGCCCTGCCAGCCGCCTTGCGCCGCCTGCACCAGTTCCATGCGGGCTTCCCAGCTACGGTTGAAGAAGCTAGTGCCGATCGCGCCCGTGTCTTCCAGTTCATCGTGGCGGTAATCGGCCCAGCCTGCGCGCAGCGTCAGTTCCCTGAACGGGCCGCCCAGCGGCACGGCCCCGCGCAGATCGACGCGGGTCTGCCGCATGTTGAGCGTGGTATCCTGATGCCCGTGCGCTTCGGCGTGCCCGTCTTCATCGGCGTGATCGTGGTGTTCATCATGATCATCATGGTCATCATGATCGTCGCCGGCGTCGAGATCGTTGGGAATGCCATAGCGGTTCCGCAGGTGGCTGATCGCCACCCCGAAGGTCGCGCCATCGCTGCCGATCCAGCCCAGCCCTCCGGCCACGTCCCACGTGCGGGCAGCAGTATTGGCGACGCGACCCCTTGTCTGGGCGACTTCCGCCGCCTCTCCACCAGCGACGGCAGCCGCTTCGCGCACGTCCCGCCCGAAAACGAAACCGCCGCTGCGGTAGTCGCCCGACTCGAAGAAGCTGCCATCGGCATGCGCGACAAAACCAGCGCCAAGCGGCACGTTGAGCGACGCCCCGGCATTGCGTTCATCCGCCGCCGAAGCATAGCCCGCCACGGCATCCACATGCGGGCCAGCACTTGGCACTTCGCGCGGGATGCGCAGATCGCGCATGTTGACCACCCCGCCGATCGCGCCCGACCCGTAAAGCAGCGCCGCCGGGCCGCGCAGGATCTCGATCCGGTCCGCCAGCAGCGGGTTTACCGCCACGGCATGATCGACCGAGGTGTTCGACACGTCGAAGCTGCCGATCCCGTCGGTCAGCACGCGCACCCGCCCGCTGTCCAGCCCGCGCAGGATCGGCCGCGAAGCGTTCGGCCCGAAGAAGGTGGAGGAAACGCCCGGCTGGCGGGCCAGCGTTTCCCCGATGGTGGAACGCTGCTGCAATTGCAGGGCATCGCCCTGAAGCACGGTAACCGCGGTCGCCAGCGTATCCCGCTCGCGCGCGAATGGTGCGCTTACCACGATTTCGGGCGAAGGCTGGCCGTGGGCGCCGCTCTGCCCGTCCGGGGCGGCGGGCGGTTCGCTGGCAAAGGCAGGCAGGGCACCGGCAAGCGTGGCAAACGCAGTGCCACTGGCAAGCAACGTAACAAGCTTCATTGCGATCCGTCCATCATCAGTGGGCGGCCACCGGGAGACAGCCGCGCCGTGCATGTTGGCGTGCTCCATAAAACAGAACTGGTTCATGTTACAAGATAACATTACATCTTTTTCGCTGCGCTGCGAAGAAAGGTGGTTTTACGGGCTGTTCAGCTATCTTGCGTGTGATCACCGGTCAGCGCGCCACGCACGCCGGCCGACTTCCAGGGCTGGCCGATCCGCGATTCGAAGCGGTCACGGAACGCCCAGACCCAGCCGACCCGCCGTTCGGCAATGCCCGGCAGGCTCAACAGATCGCCCCCCAGCCACGGCAGGAACGGATTGCGCCGGGCATAGGACCAGATCTCCACCCGCTCACCGCTGCGTTCGGCCAGCCCGCGGGCGTGAAAGCCCACGGTATCGGCCACGACCAGCGTATTGGCGGGCACGGCCAGGGCTTCGGCGGGGGGCAGGCGCATCGCCGCCAGGTCGTCCGGCCCGACGCGGGGCGATCCGCGTGCCGAAAGCCGGTCTATCGCCCGTGGATCGGCCATGCTGCGCCGCCGTTCCCACGCCATGCGTTCGGGCGTGAAGCGGTGCGATCCGGGCACGTAGGTAAACGGCCCTTCGTCGGCGGCCACATCGTTCAGGAACAGCCACGCCTTGAGCGAGGAATGGAAGCTGTCGGCGTGGAGCGTTTCCTGCGGGTCCGGGTCGTTCCCGCCGACGTGGCTGGCGATGGTCTGGATGTAGTGCAGCGGGGTGGTGCGAAAGCTGGCGACATAGTTGAACAGCGCCACGATATCCGACCGCGCCAGCAGCGCGCGCAAGGCCGGAATTGCGCTGAGCATGGCGGGGTCGATGGCCAGCCTGCGGGTGATTGCATCGCCCTGCCGCATTTCGCGCGCCGGACCGCGATAGGCAAGGATCGCCGCACGCAGCGCCGCGAAATCGCCTGGTGGCACCACATCGTGAATGGCCACGAAGCCGTCGCGGTCGAACGCCGTGCGCCAGTCCGCGCGGACGTGGCGCGCCAGCCGCCGACGGCGCCAGCGAGTCAGGGCCGCCGCCGCCCGCACCCGCCAGGAATGCAGCCCGCACCGGTTCAGCCGCTGCGACCCGATCAGCGGGTTGTCGAGAAAGCTCTTGTACCCGGTCAGCAACTGGATCGCCCAGACAGGCGCCAGCATGGCCTTGCCGATCAGTCTTGCCGGATGTGCGGCCAACCGCCCTGTACCCTTCATCGCAGGTGCGCCGAACGCGCTATCCCTGCTTCACCAGCGCATCGATTGCCACAAGCCGCTGCATGAGCGGGGCGAAATCGTCAAGCGGCAGGGCGTTCGGCCCATCGGACAGCGCGCTGTCGGGATCGGGGTGGGTTTCCATGAACAGCCCGGCAACCCCCGCCGCTACGGCCGCACGCGCCAGCAGCGGCACGAATTCGCGCTGCCCGCCCGACCGGTCACCCAGCCCGCCGGGCTGTTGCACCGAATGGGTGGCATCGAACACTATCGGGCAGCCGGTCTGCGCCATGATCGCAAGGCTGCGCATGTCCGAAACCAGCGTGTTGTAACCGAACGAAACCCCGCGTTCGCACAGCATGAAACGGTCGGCATCCAGCCCTGCATCGGCCGCCGCGGTGCGCGCCTTGGTCACCACCTGCTGCATATCCGCCGGGGCCATGAACTGCGCCTTCTTGATGTTTACCGGCTTGCCGCACGCCGCCACCGCCGCGATGAAATCGGTCTGCCGAGCCAGGAACGCCGGCGTCTGCAGCACATCGACAACATCGGCCACGGCAGAAATCTGATCGCGTTCGTGCACGTCGGTCAGCACGGGAAGTCCTGTGCGCTGGCGCACTTTATCAAGGATGCGCAATCCTTCATTCATCCCCGGCCCGCGAAACGAAGCGCCGGAGCTACGGTTTGCCTTGTCGAAAGAGCTTTTGAAAATGAGCAACACGCCCAGCCTGTGCGCGATGCCTGCCAGCCGTTCCGCCACGGTCAGCGTGTGATGTTCGCTTTCGATAACGCACGGTCCGGCAATCACGAACAGCGGCTGGCTGCCACCGATCTTGTGTCCACATAGGAGCATGTCGAGAACCATTCACCTTTCAACGCATTGGCCTTTTCTCGCAAATGCGAATATGACATGGCCAAGTGCAGCAATCTATTGGCGCAGAACAAGGCACGTGACAATCACCCGCCCGACGGAAACCAGACCGCCGCACGGGGATTGCAGCAAGGGAAGCGAACCTGGGGCCGGAGTATTGGCTTGGTTTGTCGGAAGTGATGCATGCATATGAAGACAGAAAAGATCGCGATGGCGGCACAGGAAAATCACCCGACCTACATGGATTCGGCGCACAAGACGGTTGAAACCGAAATACAGGCCCTGCAATCGCTGCGCAGCATGCTTGAAGTCCCGGCATTCCGCGCCTCGCTGGATACCGCGATCGAAGCCATGGCCCGCACGCGCGGCCGGGTCATCGTCAGCGGCATGGGCAAGAGCGGGCATATCGGGCGCAAGATTGCGGCCACCCTGCGGTCCACGGGAACCCCCGCGCTGTTCCTCCACCCCGGTGAAGCCAGCCATGGCGATCTGGGCTTGATTACCGCCAACGACGTGGTCTTTGCGATCACCTGGTCGGGCGAAACCAGCGAACTCAACGACATCTTCCATTATTGCAACCATTTCGGCATCAGTTTGATCGTGGCGACCGCATCGCCCGAAAGCACGGCCGGGCGCGCTGCCGATATCTGCCTTGCCCTGCCGCTGGTGCGCGAAGCCTGCCCGAACGATCTGGCGCCCACATCCTCCACAACAGTGCAACTGGTGCTGGGCGACATGCTGGCCGTTGCGCTGATCGAGGCGCGCGGCTTTTCGCCATCCGATTTCCGTGTGTTCCACCCCGGCGGACGGCTGGGCGCGCGGCTGCTGACGGTCGACCAGATCATGGGCACCGGCGCGGCCATCCCGAAGGTGAGCCGCGACGCCACGCTCAGCAGTGCCACCGTGGAAATGAGCCGGAAACGCTATGGCGCCACCGCCGTGGTCGATGAACGCGAAAGACTGGTGGGCGTGTTCACTGACGGCGACTTGCGGCGCTGCATCACCGTGCACAGTCTTGAAGATGCCATCGGCCGCCACATGTCGCCCAGCCCGGTCACCGTGGCGCCGGGCACGCTGTGTTCCGAAGCCTTGCGCGTGCTCAATGAAAACGCCGTGTCGGTGCTCTTCGTGGTTGACGATGAAACGCCGGTCGGCGTGGTCCACATGCACGATATCCTGAGGACCGGCATTGTCTGAAGCCCGCTCCGGGCCGGACCTGATCGTGGTTCCGGCGCGTTTCGGATCGACCCGCCTGCCCGGCAAGCCGCTGTTGCCTATTGCCGGGCGCAGCCTGCTCGACCGCGTTGTGGCCATCGCCCATGCAGCGGCGGCGCAAGCCGGCGATTGCAATGTCATCGTGGCGACGGACGATGCGCGTATTGCTGATCATGCGGCGGCGCTGGGCGTCGCCGTGGCGATGACCGCGACGGATCTCGATTCCGGTACCGCTCGCGCGCATGCCGCCGCGCGCCAGCAGCCTCAACGGCCCGCCCGCGTTATCAACCTGCAAGGCGATGCCCCGTTCATCCCGCCCGCCATCGTCGCCAGCCTGCTGCACACGTTGCGCGCGGGCGCGGCTGATGTCGCCACTCCGGTTTTCCGGCTCGACTGGGCACGGCTCGACCGACTGCGCGCGCACAAGCAGGCCGCGCCGTTCAGCGGCACTACCTGCATTCGCGCCACCGATGGCCGCGCGCTGTGGTTTTCCAAGGCGATCATCCCGGCAATCCGGGGCGAAGCACAGATGCGCAGCAGCGATGACACCGCACTGTCTCCTGTCTGGCAGCATCTGGGCCTTTACGGATACACCATGGCCGCGCTCGAATGGTTCGCCGCCACGCCGCCTGCACCTTACGAAACGCTCGAAGGGCTGGAGCAACTGCGCTTCCTTGAACATGGCCGGACGATCGCCACGGTCCCGGTAGAGGTGCCCGCGCACGTCCTGTCGGGAATCGACACGACGCAAGACCTTGCTATGGCTGAACAGGCCATCACCCGCTTCGGCGATCCCTATCCGGTCTGACCCTTCCCGCGCATGCTCGTCATCGTCCGTCACGGCAACACCTTCTCCGCCGGGGAACCGCCACGGCGCATCGGCGCGCGCACCGATCTGCCGCTGACGCCTGCCGGGCAGGAACAGGCCGCCCGGCTCGGCGCGCATTTTGCGGCCAGCGGATGGCGCTTTTCGCGCGTGCTGGTTTCCCCCTTGCGCCGCACGCGTGAAACCGCGCAGGCGATCCTTGCGGCACAGGCGGATGCGCCCATGCCGGAGCGGTGCGACCTGCTGCGCGAAATCGACCACGGCCCGGATGAAGATCAGACCGAAGATGCTGTACTGGCGCGAATCGGCAAGGCGGCCCTCGATGCCTGGGACGCGCATGGCACCGTTCCACCGGGCTGGCAGGTCGATGCACAAGCCCGCGTTGCGGGCTGGGCCGACCTGCTGCGAGCGGTCACGCCAGAAAACACCGCCCCCACCTTGCTGGTCACCAGCAACGGCGCAGCGCGGTTTGCGCTGCTGGCCGATCCGGCGCTGGCACAGGCGGCAGCATCACTGGATTCGCTCAAGCTGCCCACCGGCGGATATGGCGTGATCGTGCGGGGGCCGGATGGCACCCTGCGTGTTCCGGCATGGGGGCAGCGCCCATGACTTTTGCCCCGCAGCCGCTGCTGCGCGCCCCCCCCTTTCCCGGCCGCACGGTGACCGTCGCCAGCCTGGCGCCCGATAGCCCGGCACGCGACGGGGCAGACGACCTGCCCGATCCGCAAACCCTGTTCGCGCCGATCCGGGCAGAGCAGGTTGGCGGCGCTTTCTGGGCCGAACCCGCGAACCTGACCACCCCGCCCGCCGTCATCGTGCGCCCGGCGCGGCGCGGCGATCCGGTGGCGATGGCCGCATCGCTCGATCCGGCCGATCGCGCCGGCGCACTGTGGGTTCCGGCCGATCCCGAAGATCGCGCCTTGGCCGCAGAAGCGGCACGGTGCGGGGCGGTACATGCCACTCCGGTCGATCCATGGTCCGTGCTTCCCGACGCCGGGCTGCTGGTGGCGCATGGCGATGACGAATGGGTGGCGCTGGCGCGGATCGCAGGCGTGGCGGTGCGCATCCACAGCGCCGGGCAGTTCGGCACGCCGGAGGACAGCGCCGCAACGCTGGACACTGCCGTTGCGCGACATCTTGCCGCCAGCCGCTATACCGACCCGTTCACCGGTGCTGCGGCCACGCTGGGCGAAGTCGCCGCGCTGCTGGGCCTGTGGCGGCGGCTGATCGCGGCCAACCGGACGATTGCGGCCGCCTGTGGCATGGCCTGGTGGAAGCGCGACGAAATCCGCCGGTTCCTGTGGGTTCCGGGGCGGACATTGCAGTTTGCCCGGACGGCCGCCCACGCACTCAGACTGGCGCGCAAGGCGGGTGGCGCCGTAGCCATCTGGCCTTCGCGCGTGTCGCCCGCGCTGCTCGAACAGGCAGACCGCCAGAACACCGCGCTGGTGCGGGTGGAGGACGGCTTTGTCCGCTCGGTCGGGCTGGGCAGCAACCTTGTGCCGCCGTCATCGGTAGTGGTGGACCGTGCAGGCATCCACTTCGATCCGGCCGGGCCAAGCGATCTTGAAACGATCCTGGCAACCACGGACTTCACCCCGGCAATGCGCGCGCGGGCGCAGGCCCTGCGCCGGACGATCATTGCCGCCGGGATCAGCAAATACGCTGCCGGGCCAGCCGCCGATGTGGCGGTGCGGCAAAGCGCGAACCGCCGCCTCGTGCTGGTCCCCGCGCAAGTGGAGGATGACATGTCGGTGCTTGCCGGTGGCGGCGGGTTGCACTCCAACCTCGAACTGCTGCGCCGCGCCCGCGCACTGGAACCCGACGCCGAAATCTGGTTCCGCCCGCACCCCGATGTCGATGCAGGCCATCGCAAGGGGGCTGTTCCCGATGCCGATGCGCTGCGCTACGCCGACCGGATCGTGCGCGGCGGCGGCATGGCGGCCCTGCTTGACCGCGTCGATGCGGTCCATGTGCTGACCTCGCTCACCGGCTTTGAAGCCTTGATTCGCGGCCTTGACGTAACCTGCCACGGCACGCCGTTCTACGCCGGATGGGGGCTGACCCGCGATCTGGGCACGGTGCCCGACCGGCGCGGGCGGCGGCTGGATGTGGATGAACTGGCCGCAGGCGTGCTCATCCTCTATCCCCGCTACCTCGATCCCGTCACCAGCCTGCCCTGCCCGCCCGAAGTGCTGATCCGGCGCATGGCGCAGGCCGATGCACCCAACCGGCTTGGCTGGGTTGCGCCCTTGCGCCGCTGGCAGGGACGGTTCATGGCGCGCTGGCGATGACACGGGTGATCCTTGATCTTTCGCGCCTGATATCGCGGGTGCGCCATGCCACGCCTTCGGGGGTGGACCGGGTGGAAATGGCGTATGCCCGCGGCCTGACCCGGCTTTACGGCCATGACCTGACCTTTGCAGCGGTGCACCCAAGCGGCCTCTACGGGCACCTGAAGCGCACCGAAGCACTCGCATACCTCGATGAACTGGACCGGCGCTGGGCGCAGGAGGATGGCAAGCCGCAACAGCGGTCACTTCCATCGGTCCTGCCGTGGCTGGCGCGGCTGCTGCCCCACCGCACTGCCCCGGCAGCGCCCGCGGAGCGGCCCGTCTATATCCAGGTTTCGCCCCACCACCTGACCCGCCCCAACCAGGTGCGCCGGATTCTCGCCCGCGAAAATGCGCGGTTCATGTGCATGGTCCACGATCTGATCCCGATCGCGTTTCCCGAATACGCCCGGCCTTCGGGCGCCGCGCTGCACCGGCGGCGGATGCAGACGGTGGCGGACCACGCCGATGCGGTGATCGTCAATTCCGCTGCAACCGGGTGTTCGTTCCAGCCATGGCTGGAGCGCAGCGGGCGCACGGTTTCGCTGCACGTCGCCCTGCTGGGGACCGAGCGGCTGGCGGCGGGCGATCCCGGCGGCAATCCGGCAGACGGTCGCCCGTGGTTCGTGTGCATCGGCACGATCGAGCCACGCAAGAATCATCTGCTGCTGCTGCATCTGTGGCGGCACATGGCCGAAACCCTGCCGGAACACGCCGTTCCCCGCCTGATCGTGATCGGGCGGCGCGGGTGGGAGAACGAGCAGGTTCTCGACATGCTGGACCGCTGCCCCGCGTTGCGCCCGCACGTGACCGAAATCAATGGTTGTTCGGATGCCCGGCTGGCGGGGCTGCTGCGCGGCGCACGCGCGCTGCTGATGCCTTCCTTTGCCGAAGGCTATGGCATGCCCGTGGCCGAGGCGCTGTCGGTCGGCGTGCCGGTGATCTGCAGCGATCTGGCGGCGCTGCACGAAGTCGGCGGGCCGGTGCCCGATTATTGCGATCCGCTGGACGGGCCGGGCTGGAAGGCGCTGATCCTTGATCATGCGGCGCAAGGGCCAGCGCACATGGCGCAACGCCGCCGCCTGCCGCACTGGCGCGAACCCACGTGGGATCAGCACATGGCGATCATTGGCGATGCGGTGGAAGACTTGCGCAAGCGCCCCTGAAGCCGCGCCGTGCCGGTCTGGAACAGACGACCGGAATCAGATGCGACGGGATCAGGCTGCCGGAGTCTGCGGCTTCACCGACCGTATCGTGGTGCCCATCATGCGGTCCCAGAACAGCGCGGTGATGGCATAGTTGCCTTCATCGGCAACATGGTGGTGCCGCATGTGGTGCCGCTTGACCAGTTGCGCAACGCGCCCCCGCATCGGCCACTGGTGGCAGGCATAGTGCGTCACGTCGTAGATCACGTATCCGACCATGAAGCCCAGGAACACCCACGTCCCCTGCGCCCCGGCAAGGCCAAGGCAGGCGAGCCAGACCGTTCCGGCAATCGGGAAACTGGCGATCGGCGGCATCAGGTTGCGCAGCGAATCATTGGGATGATCGTGGTGGTTGCCGTGCATGATGAACACGAAGGCATCGAACAGCGCCGCGCCCGGTTTCCAGTGAAACACGAAACGGTGCAGCGCGTATTCGAACAAGGTCCACACGAAGAGGCCAAGTATACCAAGCATCGCGGCCCGCACTGGCGATGCGCTGCCCCAACCGACCCATGCGATCAGCGGCAGGCAGATGGCCCATACGGCCACGAATCCGCCCAACGAAATCATCGTGAACTTTTCAAGCCGTTCGTTTCGGAACAACTGCACCTGGTGCGATGTCTTGCTGGGTCGACGCATTGGGTTGTTTCTGGACAAGACCTTCGTTCACCTGTCAAGTACCAAGCCGTAGCGGGGCACAGCTTGCGCCAAATCGTGTGGCCAAAAATCGACAAACCGCATTATGAAACGCACGGCCATTTTATATCGCAGTGCAACATAATACCTGCTTACACTTCAATGCCACTCCGGTTCCCGATTTTCGTCCTAATGGTACCTGCCAGAATGATCCGATTCCGTTCCAAATCCGGCCAGATTCCGGCGCACAACGTGTTGATCTGCGGCGCATCGGGCGAACTCGGCGCGGCTCTGGCACGCCATTATGCGGCGCGCGGCGGCGCGCTGATGCTGTGGGGCCGCGATGGGCAAAAGCTGGAAGCGGCCGCACAGGCATGCCGCAACGCCGGCGCGCGATCCGTATCCACCCGCCAGATCGACCTGACCGAAACGGATGCAGCCATTGCCGCACTGGCAACCGATGACGATGCCGCCTGCTTCGACCTTGCGATCTTCGCCGCCGGGCTGGGCGATATCCGCACGCCGGGCGATCTGGCCGAGGATCCGCACATGGTGGCGCGGCTGGGCCAGGTCAATTTCGTTGCCCCGGCGGCACTGGCATCGCAACTGGCCGGGCGCATGGCGGCGCGGCAGCGCGGAGGCATCGTCCTGATCGGTTCTGCTGCGGCGTTCCACGCCCTGCCCTTTGCCGCTGCCTATGCAGGGTCGAAGGCCGGGCTGGCCCGCTTTGCCGGCGCGCTGGCGATTGCCATGCGCCCGCACGGGGTCCGCGTGACGCTGGCATCGCCCGGCTTCATCGACACCGCCGCCGCCCGCCGCGTTCCCGGACCAAAGCCCATGGCCATGTCTGCGGATCGCGCCGCAGCGCGGATCGCTCGCGCCGCCACGCATGGCACCGCCCATGCCGTGATGCCGTGGCCGTTCGCCCTGCTGCGCCTGATCGACCGCGCCTTGCCCGCTTTCTTGCGCAACCGGCTGCTGCTCTCGCTTACTCCGCCGCCAGAAGGCCGATGATGGCGTGGTGCAATTGCGCCGGGGTCAGATCCTGCTGCGCGCCATCGCCCGGCAGTACGCGGCCCTGCCCATCCGTACGCACGATCGCATAGGGCGTGTGGCGCGGCCCGCCGGGCATCGAAACACCCGGAATCGAAGGCCGGTGATCCCCGAAGAAGGCCAGCAGGGCCGGACGCCCAAGGGCGCGAATCTGGTCCATCAGCGTGGTCAGCATGGCATCGCTGTTGCGCACCAGCCGCAAGTATCCCTGCCGCAGCGCGTCCGGCCCACGGCTGCCCGCCCCGGACCACGGCCCGTGGTTTTCGATGGTCACTGCATAGATCAGCGTCGGCGCGCGCGCGGCGCGGGCAAGTTCCATGATCCGCCCGGCCATGGCGGCATCGCTGACATAGCGGCCTTCTCCCGCATCGGGTGCCGCGAAATGGTCCTGCCCTACCAGATCGGCGAATCCGGCGGCGCGCATGATCCGGTCGCGGTTGTAGAAGCGCATGTCGTGCGGGTGGACGAACAGGCTGCGCCAGCCTGCCCCCGCCAGCCGGGCCGACATCGCGTGGCTTGCCTCACCCAGCGCGGTCAGGAAGGGATCGAACCGCCGGAAGCCGAGCTGCGCTTCGTCCCGCCCGAACAGCACGCCGTATTCGGTGCGCATGGTATAGGCACCAAAGCCGCAGACCTCCAGATTGCCCGCCTGCCACGCCACGGCGCGCGCGGCGGCAAGCCCCGGCAGAGCCAGCGCATCGTCCCCGAACAGCGCCACCGGATCGGCAAACGATTCGCACTGGATCACGATGGCGATTTCCGCACGGTCGGGCGTCGGGGCGGCACAGGCGCGCAACGGGGGGCACGGCGCCGGGTCGGGCGTTGCGCGCCAGCGCGCCCAGTGCAGCAACAGCGTTGCCAGCAAGCCGTGGCGAGCAACGTCCGCCTCCCCATCCGGCACGCGGGCCAGCGCGGACCACGGCCCCAGCCGCAAGGACAGCGCGATAAGCCCCACACCCAGCACCGCCAGCGCCGCACCGATGCCATGCGGCGCAGGATCGGGCACAAACAGCCACCACACTAACCCCGGCAAGGCCAGCGCCAGCACCCCCAGCGCCACCTTCTGCGCCCCGCTCAACGCCGACATGTAGAACTGCGGATGCTGGAAAACGGCGGCGATCAGGGCAAGATCCGAAAAGACCAGCGGTTCGCCCAGCATGGCCTGTTTGGCATTGGATACCATGACGAACAGCCCGACCAGCGCCAGCGTCAAAAGCGCGGATGCCGTAGCGTTACCGCAGACCGCCAGGAGCACACCGAACACCACGGACGTGATCGCGCCGTGCAACGCGATGCCGGGCAGGGAACGGCCAGTCACACGGCCACGGCGGAAAGGGCGGGGCCGAACCAGCCGGTCCAGCCCTACCGAACCTGCAAGCATCACCAGAAATATCAGAAACTTAGCCACCAACATTCCGTTGCCGTTGTGCCGCACGGGGCAAAACCGGCGCGGACGCGGGGCAATACCAACTGTCAAGCACCCTGTCATCGGCAGACAGCTTCCAACCGGACGCAATTGCCGCGTAAAATGTGCGCCAGCGCATCGACGCGGACCGATCTTGGGATTATTGGACGCTGAAATGGTTGCCTTGCAAAGCCCTCCCGCCGCTACGCCGTCATCGGTCGCATTCCATGATCCGGGCCACGAATCGAACGTTGCGATCCCTCCCGTTGCGCGGCGCGAAAAGCGGACCGTGCTGCTGCTGCAAGGGCTGATGGGGCCGCTGTTCCGCCGCCTTGGCATGGGCCTGATCCGCGATGGACATCGCGTGTTCAAGGTAAACTTCAACGGCGGGGACCGGCTGTTCTGGCGGTTGCCGGGCGGAATCGATTTCCGCGCGCCCCTTTCCGAATGGCCCAGGGCGCTGGAAGATATCATCTGCCAGAACGGGATCACCGATGTTGTCCTGTTCGGCGATTGCCGCGATCACCACATGGCGGCAACCCGCGTCTGCCGGGAACTGAAGATTCCCGTCCACGTCTTCGAAGAAGGCTATGTCCGGCCCGACTGGGTCACCTTCGAAGCGGGCGGTGTCAACGGGCACTCCACCCTGCCGCGCGATCCGCAGTGGTATCTCGAAACCGCCGCATCGCTGCCGCCGGTGCCCGAACACCGCCAGGTGCCATCCTCGTTCCGCCGCCGCGCGCTGGAAGGGCTGGCCTACAACGTGGCCGATGTGCTGACCCGGTGGTATTACAAGCACTGGAACAACCACCGCCCGTGGCATCCGCTGGTCGAAGGCATGGGCTGGCTGCGCAAACTAGGCCGGTCCAAGCAGCGCAACGCCGCCGCCGCGCGGTTGATGGACCGGCTGGCCACCGCCGATACACCCTATTTCCTGTTCCCGCTGCAACTCGATTCGGATGCCCAGATCCGCCTGCATTCGCCGTTTGCCGGCATTGCCGAGGCGCTCAAGGTAGTGATTTCCTCGTTCGCCGCCCATGCCCCGGCGGGCACGCGGCTGGTGGTCAAGGAACATCCGCTCGACAACGGCGTGCGTGATTGGCAGCAGGTCACCAGCGACATGGCGCTGCGGTTCGGCGTGGCCGGCCGGGTCGATTACCTGCCCGGTGGGGATATCGTGCCGGTGGCCCGCAAATCGCAAGGCATGGTCACGATCAACAGCACCAGCGGCACGCTGGGCCTGTCGATGGGCATCCCGGTCGTGGTGCTCGGCAGCGCGGTCTACGATATCGCCGGAATCACCTGCCAGGGCGGGCTGGATGCCTTCTGGCAGGCCCCGCAAGCGCCCGACCCGCAAACCTTCGCCGCTTTCCGCCGCGTGCTGATCGACCGCTGCCTGATTCCCGGCGGCTTCTTCTCGGAAGAAGCGATCGATCTCGTCGTCCGCCACGCCATCGCCCGGTTCGAGGGCCACCCGATGCTGCCGGAATGATGCGGGCGGGAATGAGACGGCGAGCCATTGGGCGGGCAGCCGAATGAGGGAGCGGCCGCAAACAATGCCATCCGAAGTCGAACCATATCGCAGCGGTGCGATCTTGCGTACCTTCACGTCTTGGCCTAGCGCGAAGGTCCGGCAATCACTGGCGCAAATTGTGTCCCCGGAAGGCCCAACGAAGATCTTCATATGACAATTGAGCACACGTTACCGCATGAGGCAGAGGCCGTTGCGAAGTCTTCGCGCCTGCTGCAATGGCTGAAAAAGCGCCGCTGGTTCGTGCTCTTTGTCGTCGTGCCAACAGTGCTTGCTGCGCTCTACTACGGGCTGGTTGCATCCGACGTTTATGTTTCGGAATCGCGCTTTGTCATCAAAAGCCCGGAACAGAAACGTTCGCAGATGTCGACGATCGCCAACCTGATCCAGACCACGGGCCTTTCCGGCGGACAGGAACAGACCAACGAGGTTCTCGGCTACATCCATTCGCGCGATGCGCTCAAGGCGCTGGTGCACGATACGGGGATAAAGGCGCGGTTCGGATCGGACGGCGTCGATATGTTTTCACGCTTCCCAAAGCCTTTTCAAGACGATACGTTCGAAGATCTGTACAAGTACTATGGCAACATGGTCGATGCGCGGACCGACAGCGAAACCGGCCTTGCCGTTATCAAGGTCAAGGCGTTCACGCCGAAAGATGCCTACGACATCAACCTTCACCTGCTGGCTTTGAGCGAGGGGCTGGTCAACCGGCTCAATACGCGTGCCCAGTCCACCGGGATTGCCGAGGCCGAACGCCAGGTACGGGAAGCAACGCTGCGGGCGCGGACAGCCCGCCTTGCGCTCGCCCGTTTTCGAAACGCGCAGGAGGTAATCGACCCCGGCAAACAGGCCGTCGGGGTGCTTGAAATTGCAAACAACCTGGTCGCCCAGCGAGCCGCCCTGATGGCGCAGCTTGACCAGATGCAACGCGTGACGCCGAACAATCCGTCGATCCCGGCGCTTCAGAACCGCATCGCCGCGATGTCGGTGCAGATCGCGTCGCAGGATAGCCGGGTAGTCGGCACCAGCGATGGCATCGCATCCAAACTGGGTGGCTATGAAAACCTGCTGGTCGAACAGGAGTTCGCAACGGAAAGCCTGAACGTAGCCAATGCGGCGCTTGTCCAGGCGCGCGCAGAAGCACAGCGCCAGCAGTTCTATCTGGAACGGGTGGTCGATCCCAACGTACCGGACATGCCGCTTCTCCCGCGGCGAATCCTGAACGTCATCACCGTGGCGGCGGCCGCATTGTGCCTCTATTTCATCGGCTGGATGCTGGTTATCGGCATCCTTGAGCACGCCCCGGACGAATAAGCATGGCACGCTTCGGCCTTAAGCAGTTCAAGCAAGGCTGGCAGCAGCAACTGCGGGTGATCCATGCGTTGATGATCCGCGAACTGACCACACGTTATGGCCGCGAAAACATCGGCTTCCTGTGGATCATGGCCGAACCCCTGCTCTTCGCCGGATTGGTGGCCATCATCTGGCGGTTCTGGAAAGGGCCGCAGGAACACGGCATCAGCATCATCGCGTTTGTCGTCACCGGGTACATCCCGATCACTCTGTTCCGCCACGGGGTCGCGCGCAGCGCCAGCATCTTCACCGCCAACAGCAGCCTGATGTACCACCGGCAGATCAAGATCCTGGATTTCGTCGTGGTGCGCTTCATCATCGAGTTTCTGGGCGGAATGATGGCCTATGTCTTCATCGCCACGATCCTCATTGCGTTTGACGAGTTTCCCGTTCCCGCCGATCCAGGACTGCTGATCGCAGGGTGGACGCTTTATGCGCTGTTTTCCTTTTCGCTGTGCCTGATCATCGCACCGGTATCGGAAATGTCCGAGGTCGTCGAAAAACTGATCCCTGTGACTACATACATCATGATCCCGGTCTCCGGCCTGTTCACGCTGGCGTCCTGGCTTGCTCCCGGCCCGCGCGAGTATCTGCTGCTTTCGCCCTTCGTCAACGGTATGGAAATGATGCGCAAAGGCATCTGGGGCGATGAGATAACGGCCTACTACAATATCTGGAACCCGATCGGGTGCTCTGCCGTGGCCGCGATCATCGGGCTGGTGCTGTGCCGCCGCATCCGCAGGACACTGACCGTCGAATGATCGTCTGCCAGAACATTTTCAAAAGCTACAAACACGGTGGTGGCACGAAACGCGTGCTCAATGACGTGAACTTCACTGTCCAGCAGGGTGACCGGATCGCCTTGCTGGGACGCAATGGCGCGGGCAAGACCACGCTCATCAAGCTTATCGGCGGCGTGGAAATGCCCACATCAGGCAAAGTCGTGCGCAAGATGTCGGTGTCCTGGCCGCTCGGCTTTGCCGGTGGGTTTCAAGGCAGCCTGACCGGGTACGACAACGCCCGTTTCATTGCCCGCATCTATGGTTGCGACTACGATGGCCTGCGTGCCTACGTCGAGGATTTTACGGAACTGGGCAGGCAGCTCAAGGCGCCGGTCAAAACCTATTCGTCTGGCATGCGCGCGCGCCTTGCCTTCGCCCTTTCGCTGGCGATCGAGTTCGATTGCTACCTGATCGACGAAATCATCCTTGTCGGTGACCAGAACTTTCAGCGCAAATGCCATTACGAACTGTTTGAAAAGCGCGGGGACCGATCGCTGATCGTGGCATCACACAGCAACGAGTTCGTAAAGGCATACTGCAACCGGGCGCTCGTGATCCATGGCGGGAGAGCGACGCCGTATGATGATGTCAACGAGGCGGTCGAAATATACGACAAGCTGTAAATGGTCCCGCCACGGGCGCACCACTTGCGTTCAATGCCGATGGATTTGGCTGCAGCGCGCAGCGGTTTGCCTCTTGTCCAATCCCTGCAAGACTCTATCGAATGCTGCCATGCGAAATGCGCCACATGTTCCGGGGCACAATGCTGCAACCAACGCTTCCCGGAACCGTATGTCACGCTGGTGGCTAAGCATGCGAGTCCATGGCGACGCCCTGCTGTCGGCGCCATTGGCATACCTTACTGCCGCCTGGTGGCGGATAATCGGGAAACGGGTGCGCGCACGCGCACAGATGGCGCCACTACTCGGCCGATCGAAGCACGCGTATCTGCTCTGGCTGATGACCGAAAGCCCTGGAACCTCTGTGTCGGAAGACCCTGAAACCGGAGCTGATACCGCGTCCATCATCGCCCTGATCGACATTGCCGGGAAGGCGCAACCCCTAATCGACCAGACCCTGGCAAGTCTGGCTGCGGAGCGGATCGAAGCGATAGTTGTCGGTTCGGCGGACCTGCCGGACGCCAGTGCAGCGGCGACAGCTATCCACCGGCGTGGCAAGGTGTGGCTCATGCCCATGGTTGCCGGTGATACCCTCCACAAAGGTGCTGCGCGCGCATACCAGAACGCCTGTTCGGACGGGGCTGATCTGATTTATGCCGACGACGACATAGTCAACGGGCAGGGTCTGCGTCACAGTCCACATTTCAAGCCGGACTGGAATGCCGAGCTTTTCCGGCACTTCGACTACCTGACTGGCGCCTGTATCATACCCAACTCGCCCGACGTACTGGCTTCGGGTACCGGGCCGGGCTGGGCCAGTCGCATGATCGCAACCGCAGTCGGGACTGCCAAGGCTCCGGTGCATATTCCTGAAATCCTGCACCACCGGCGGGGGCGCATCTTACCCGCTCCCCCACCTGCTCTTGCGGTGAAGAGCAGCACGCTTCCCACCGTCACAGTCATCGTGCCGACCCGGAACCGCGTCGACCTGCTGCGCACCTGCCTGACAGGACTGGAAAGGACGGACTATCCCGAACTGGAAATCATCGTGGTCGACAACGGCAGCGATGATCCGGCAACGCTTGCCTATCTTGACGCGCTGCCCGGAAACATGCGCGTGCTTCATCAGCCGGGGCCTTTCAACTTTTCCGCTCTCAACAACCGCGCTGCAAAATGCGCGCAAGGGCAAATCCTTTGCCTGCTGAACAACGATATCGAAATAATGGCCCCCGACTGGCTGAAAATAATGGCTGCGCAAGCGTTGCGCGATGATGTCGGCGCTGTCGGAGCACGCCTGCTCTATCCCGATGGTCGCATTCAGCACGCCGGCGTGGTCACCGGAGTAGGTGGGGGTGCCGCGCACGCGCACCGTCTGCTGCATCCGCACGACGAAGGCTATTTTCGCCGGCATGCTCTGCCGCAATTCGTTTCGGCGGTTACCGCAGCGTGTCTGGTTGTGCAGCGCGAACGCTTTGCCGCCGTGGGCGGGCTGAACGAAACGCACTTCGCCGTTGCTTTCAACGATGTCGATTTATGCCTGCGGCTCAACCAGCGAGGCTGGCAAACGCTGTATGAGCCGCGCGCAACGCTGGTGCACCACGAATCCGTTTCGCGCGGTCTCGATCGTGATCCGGTCGGGGCCGCCCGCCTTGCCGGGGAACTGGCCGCGCTCAAGGCTGTATGGGGGACGGAAAACCGTCGTGACCCTTTCCATCACCCACAACTCAGCCGCCACAGCGAACACTTCGTCGTCCAGATATAGCGCCGGCCAGTGAAATCCATCCTTTCTCCTTCCGGCACGGGCCACCTCCATCTTCCGCAGGTGACGCTGTGTGCAGCTACGTCGGTCAATGTCACAGCCACGGTACGCGCGCTGCAGGCGTCGATGCGCGATATCCGCTTTGGCGCGTGCAAGCTGTTCACCGACGCAACAATAGCCCATCCCGATCCGGCGATAGAGGTCGTGCCCGTGGCACCGATCCGTTCATCGGCCGCCTATTCGCAATTCATGCTGACGCAACTGGCCACACATATCGCAACTTCGCATTGCCTTGTCGTGCAGTGGGATGGCCATGTCACCAACGCCGCACTCTGGCAGCCCGCCTTCCTGGATTACGACTATATCGGAGCTATCTGGCCGCAGTTCAGCGATGGTCACGATGTTGGCAACGGAGGCTTTTCACTGCGCAGCAAGCGCCTGCTGGATGCCTGCGCCCTGCCGGAGTTTGAACAAGCCCATCCCGAAGACGTGGCGATCGGGCGGGTCAATCGCGCATGGCTTGAAAACTGCGGCCTGCGCTTTGCCGAACCTGAAATTGCGAACAGATTTTCAACCGAACGAACGGGCGATCTTGATGTCAGCTTCGGCTACCATGGCGTGTTCAACATGCCCCGCGCGCTTGGCCCAGCAACGTTTTGGGACATTTACCGCGTGCTTGACGATCGTGGCACGCTTCACCACGACTACTGGAGGATCCTCGCCGATGTCGCACGGGGAAAGGGCGGTATCGCACGAGCCATGACAATGCTGAAAGACAAGGTGTGGGCGATGCTGCGCATCCCGCACGCCCCCGCCACGGGCAGCGGTGGCAATCGCACCCAGGTATCCTGTAAAAAGGCAGACTGATTCGTGACTAACCTTTTTCCTGGCATTCCGCTGATCGAATCCCCGCTGTTCCCGCAGATGGTCGAAACGCTGGGTCTTTCAGACGATGAACGCCGCGTCGCGCAAGAACTGCATGACCGTGGCTATGCCGTAATGGATTTTCCTGACGCGGAAATCGAAAGCCGGATCGAGAGGATCAAGCAGAACCTTGCGCCGCGCTATGGCATCGCGTTCAACGATCCGCTTGCCGACAAGACAGTTGGCGAACGGCGCATTCAGGATGCCTGGAAGTTCGACGATGACGTGCGGGCAATCGCCGCCAACGAAGCCGTGCTAGACCTGCTGACCCGGCTTTATGGACGCACGGCCTTTCCATTCCAGACGCTGAACTTTCCTGTCGGCACGCAGCAGGAAGCGCATGCCGATATCGTTCACTTTTCCAGCATACCCGAACGTTTCATGTGCGGCGTATGGCTGGCGATGGAAGACATCGGCCCCGATGCGGGGCCTCTGTTCTACCTGCCTGGCTCGCACCGCTGGCCAACGATGAACAACACCATCATAGGGCGGCACGGCTATGGCCAGCCACTCAATTCAGCGCAGGATCCCTATGGTCCGGCATGGAAAGCCTTGTGTGAGGTGTATGGTGCCCAAGAGGAACGCTTTCTCGCCCGAAAAGGACAGGCGCTCATCTGGTGCGCCAACCTGCTGCATGGCGGCAGCGTGCAGCACGATCCCAGGCTGACGCGCTGGTCACAGGTTACGCACTACTACTTCGATGACTGTGTCTATTACACCCCGGCTTTTTCGGACGAGCCGCTTGGTCGGCTCGAACTGCGCAACCTGACGGCCATAAGCGACGGCAAGACACGACCCAATACCTATCTTGGCGAAAAGGTTGAGCGATGCGCCGCGCCACTGGCGCACCCGACTGAACCGGACCATGCGGCCCGCCGCCGTCACGGGGTCGTGCCACGCTGGCTCAAGAAGCGGTTCTCACGGTGACGCTGACCGGTTGCGCCGTTCAATGAAGCCTGCATTGCTTCAGTTCCTCCGGCTCGCGCGGCATCGGCCGGGCAAGGCTGCGGTGATCGCGTTCTGGTACGCCACCCGGCGCCGCGTGCGCGCCCGCGGGCAACTGGCGGATGCCCTCGCGCAGCTTCCGTTTTCGCTGAAATACTGGACGGAATGCTGTGCCCGTGAGGACTACGACCGGCTGCGCGCCTTGCCTCGGAACGCACAATCTCAATGTGCGCTGACAGTACACGTGCATGTCGAAAGGCATGGCATCGACACTGCCAGTGCGGCAGTGGCTTCGGTACTCGGTCAATCATGGCCGCACTGGCAACTGATCATAACAGCAACAGACGACGCTTCGGCCCCAGACCTGGCGCGGCTGCTGCAGGATGCGCGAGTACGGCTGCTTTCACCGCCGTTTCAATCGTACGGACGGGCATTTGCCGCAACTCTCGCTGAAGCGGCCACGCGCTACATCGTGCCGTTGCAACCGGGATGTTCGCTGCCCTCGCATGCATTGCTCGCTTACGCTGGCCACATCGCCTTGCTTGCAGAAGTCGACGATCCCATACTTTATGGCGATCAAGGCGTGGCAGGGGGTGGCGACGACGGATCAGGCACCTGGTTCAAACCGGAATGGGACCGCGACTTGGCCTTGGCACAGGACTTCGTCAGTGCAGCGTGTGCCTTGCCGGTTATCACCGCGCGGCAGGCGGTCAATGCCATTGCGGAGGATTGTAGCGCGCGCACCTCCGTCTATGGCCTGCTTTTGCATAGCATCGGGGTGGGTGCGCGATTTGAACACCTGCGCCGGCTGACTGCACTGGCGCCAGCAGAGCATTGGTGCCACCCCTGCACCGCTCGCATCGCAACTCTCAACAGCCTCCCATTGCCAGATAAAGGGGTGGTAGCGGTGGCCGGCCCGTTCGGTACGGCAAAGATCCGCTGGCCATTGCCCGCCCCCGAACCGCTGGTAAGCATTGTTATCCCAACGCGTGACCGGGTCGAACTGCTGCAAACCTGCGTCGATGGCGTTCTAGCTCATACGCGCTACGCCAATTTCGAAATCATCATCGCCGACAATGGCAGCGAGGAATCCGCAACCCTGGCCTACATGGCTGCAATCGCCAAAGACCCGCGCGTGCGTGTTGTCGCCTGGCCGTATGCGTACAACTATTCGGCCATCAACAACTTCGCAGTCACCCATGCCCGTGGCGAATACCTGTGCCTGCTGAACAACGATATCGAGATCATCGATGGCGAATGGCTCGGCGAACTGATGCGCCACGCCTGCCGCGAAGGGATCGGCGCCGTGGGCGCACGGTTGCTGTACCCCGACCGCTCCATCCAGCATGCCGGGGTAGTGGTGGGCATGGGAAACGCCGCCGGTCATGCCCACCGCGCATTGCCTGAAGGCGATCCGGGATACTTCGCCCACGCTCTTGTCGCGCGCGAAGCAACGGCAGTCACGGCGGCGTGCCTGGTGGTTTCGCGCAAGGCCTATGACGCGGTGGGGGGACTGGACGAAACGAACCTGAAGATCGCCTACAACGACGTGGACTTCTGCCTGAAGCTGAAAGCCGCCGGGCTGCGCAACATCTATGCGCCCGATGCCGTGCTGATTCACCACGAAAGCAAATCGCGCGGACTGGACATGGCGCCCGAACATCTAGCCCGCTACCTCGAAGAGCTCGCGGTGCTGCAAGCGCGCTGGGACACAAAGACTTTCCAGGACCCGACGCACCACCCTGCACTCGACCGTTCAAGCGAGGTGTACCGCACGCCCTGACCGGCGAATTGCGCAGCAGGCTACTGGATGTCGGTATCGAAGAAAGGAAAGTACCGGGTCTTGTAGCGCAGATCGCGGGTACGCTCCCCAACCACTTGCGCTGGATTGCCGTTGACAATGGCATAGGGCGGCACATCCCATGACGTGCTCCCCTGATTGTTACCAGTCAGAGGTAGAGTCCGGCTCTTTCATGATGGTTGGTTGAGGTGATGGTAACCTGTCTGGGGGCATGGCCCAGCGAGGTGAACAGGTCTCGTTGAGACACTCGTCCCGCAGTGGGCCGTTGAAGCTCTCGACGAAGCCGTTCTGCATCGGCTTGCCGGGCGCGATGTAGCGCCACTTGACCCGCGCGCCTGGCAGCGACGTGCCGGCCACCAGCGCGAGGCACTCCCGCGAGAAGTCGCCGGCCACGCACAAGATGCGGAACCGGCGACCGCACACGAGGCTGTCGAAGACGAAGTCGAGCGACCAAAGCTGGTTCAGGCCATCCGGCAGCACCATCGGTGCCCGCGTGCCCAGTGCCCGTTTGCGACCGCCACGGCGACGGACCCGCAGCCCTTCCTCGCGGTAGATGCGCAGCAGCTTCTTGTGGTTGGGACTCATGCCTTGCCGTGCCAGCAGGCAACCCAGGCGACTATAGCCGAACCGACGACGTTCCGCCTCCAGTTCGCGCAACCGTTGCCGCACAGGACCATCGTCCGGCTTCGTCGGCACATAACGAATGACCCTACGGCTCATGCCAACCAGACTGTAAGGTGTCATTTGTACCTGATAGAGGCCCTACCTTTGATAAGTCTATCTTCACTCCAAAAAAAGTTACGCACAATTTAGCTATAATAAATAGAATAGAGTTTCGGTTATAATCGTAATACTGGTTTTTATAAGAAAAATTATAATATAGATCATTTTGAGGTAAAATCTCACCTGAAGGAGATTTTTGATTACCAATTTTTGCCTTCATTTTTTGAAAAAGGTTCATTTTCTATCTTCCCGAAATTCTCGATCACTTAACACACGCTAAGTAGCGATCTGAGCGCCACTACCCTCTTCACTTACGGTGACCATGCGCTCGCCCATCTGTCCTCCCGATACTCACTGATCGCGTCGAGGTTGATCTCTATCCATAGACCGCCAAAGCTGATTTCTGCACGTTCCGCGTCAGCTCTGAAATGCCCTTCGAAAATGGCAGAAGAATGGTCGTCTGTAGTCAGCTTATCTAGGCTCAGGACCCATTAAATTGCTTGCGGAGAGACGGATCGGTTGATTCAATGGTGGCGCGAGGAGGCGCTACCATGAGTGATCTGATCTGGTTGTCTGAGGCGCAGATGCGTCGGATAGAGCCAC
>Ga0209815_1000502_pt1 | contig 28827 bp, 36 predicted proteins | sample CoawatmetaG00DNA_FD_187507 | JGI IMG/M metagenome (GOLD analysis project Ga0209815, IMG submission 187507) | Marine microbial communities from the West Antarctic Peninsula - Coastal water metaG002-DNA (SPAdes) (version 2) | ecosystem: Environmental > Aquatic > Marine > Coastal ...
CTCTTTCAGTTCTTTCTACAATTAAATCACCAGTAGATAAACCCCCAACAATAGCAAACCTATCGTCTTGATAGCGAGGAGCATTTAAACTAAAACTTGCATAAGCAGTTGAATACTTAAAAAAGTTTGTAAAAAACTCTTGGCTAAACAAAGATGAGGTTAATAATAAACCTATTATAAGTTTTTTTAACATCTGTTTTCTCCTAAGTTAGTGGTAAGACCACAATGATAAATATTAGTTAGTGTCGAATCTTACTACAAAACTTAATATCATTTCCTTTTCGTTTTTTATTGGTTTTGCAGTTTTGCCAATTGCGACTAATTCATTTGAATTATTATATAAACCGATTGTTGTAACATATGTAGCAAAGTGTGAATGTGTTGCAACACCTATTAATTCTGTACCCACTTCATATAATCCATTTTTATATGAACCTGTTGCAAATCCAGTTAGTCCATATGGAAACGTATCATCAATTGTATTTTTAAAAGTGCTATTTAAATCGGTTGAAGCCGGATACCCACTACCAGAAAATGCTACACTACCACTTTGTCCAACTTTTAAACTTCTATTAGTACTGTGTCTAAATTCATTTTCTCCAACACCACATACATACTCACGTTCATATATAGTTACTGTGGAATCAAATTGTAAATTAAATCCATTAGAACCAGTAGCTATACCAACGTTACTATACGATCCAGTATCAGTTATAACAACTATTCCATGTTCATAAAAAATATTACCAACTACACTACCACTGTTAGTATTTACATTTGGGGTTTTACTAGCAAAGCTAGCACTGTAAGCTACATCATATAAATTACCTCTACCATCATCTTGTAATATAATAGTTACATCTGTACTATCATCTGTAATTCTTATAGACTCTGGTTTGACTATTTCACCAAATAGTTGTTGTGGTATTGAAATCACATTAGCGGTATCACGTAATTGTCTAGTGTGAGGTCTACGTAATATTACTTTAGATGGTTTGGATGGTATGTCGTATAAATGTCGGGTTTCCGTATAAGTTATTATAGCTTCTGACGAAGTTGGTACAGCTGCTATATAATCTATACTGTGATCGACATATGTATAACCAGTACCATTATTAGGATTTGGTTCGATATCATACATTTGTTGTATATCTCTATAAAACATATTATTAATTACATGATAATTTGGTATGCTATAGAACGTACTTCCTGATAATGTAGTCTTGGCAGTACTGTCCGTACTCCAACCATATTGAGTAGCTTTAGTACCTCTAGCTATTTGAAAAGCGTACACTCCACTACCAGTATCTTCATTTGTTACATTAAATGTTTTATTAACTTCAAATGAAGAAAGTAGTATGTCTGTAGATTCAAGATTCTTGAATTTCATTTCAGACCTTATTAAAAATCGAGTTTTACTTTAATAAGAGCTTCTCTCGATGTTGATTTTAAAATTGGTTGACTTAATTTAGCAACTGCTAACAATTCACTATTACCGTTATATAAACCTACTGTAGTTATATACGTTTTAGGATCAGTCGCAAGTCCCGCAATTACTTGTTTAGTGCCAGCAACAGATTGTGTATAAAAACTTTCATTAGTTGTAGCATTAAATTCTTGTGAAGTAGCTCTTACAAAATAATGAGTGGAACTAATTTCTTCTTTTCTTCTCATTTGAAAATACCCACCATCGGTGATAGCGTTATATAATTTTCTATTATTTCTATCATCACTATTAGAACCACTTACAGAAATTAATTTTAAATTAGTATCTTGACTTAATTTTTCTGGATTTAATATTAATACACCAAGAGCTGGATAAAAACTTCCATATGAACCATCAGTACCTTCAGCAGAAGCTGCAGTTTTTATTACAGTTCCACCAACTAAAGTTCCACTAACAATGTTATACTCAGGTGCAAAATTTCTTTGAAAGGAATTACCACCATTATTTACTGAAGAATCATCTATTAATTTTAACATCGAACCAGTAACACCTGCTATGTTTCCTTGACGACTAGCACTTAGATGAAGTTCCCAACCACCTGGTTCAATAGCTTCTCTCATTCTTGCTCTACTGAGAACTATTGCATAAATTTGTTTAGCAGTAGTATTATCTTGAAAGGTAAATGTTGTGGTTTCAGGTGGATTTATCAGATTATTAATCTGACCAAATATTGCTGCTGTTGTTCTGTCTCCAGTAGCACCTCGTGTTCCCAATGAACCACTACCTTCTCTATGTCCATACGCTACACCAAATTGTACTGAAGCTGATGCGTTGTTTGATGGGTCATATCGATATACATCAACATTATAATCACCAGTATTTGTATATTGTGTTGATGACGTAAAAAAAGTTTCAATACTCGCTGCTCCATCTTGCCAAATACCAGATGTTACAATTCCAATATCTGTGTTTGTATCATTGTTTCCAAATAATTTATACATATTTTACCCTATTATTAATTAATTATTTTAACCACTATCATCGCCATCCTAGTATGGTGATCCACCACCGCCACCACCTGAAGGGCCACCGCCACCACCACCACGAGAATTATTAGTTGTCGCTGGATTGTTTTGTTGTTGTCCTTTTGTACCCTTAGGGCCGGTTGGATCAGTATTAGATTGTGGATCTGCTTTTACATTCACAGTAACAACATTAACTATACCACTCAGCATACCAATTATTGTTATTGTAGTTGTTCCCGATGTACTTATAGATTGTGCTACTAAATTTATAGAAGCTCCAGTTGTGGTTACACTATTAGGAGTGCCAGAAAACTTAACAACATTTGTGTTTTCAATTGTAAATTGATATTGTTCCGCTGGTGCACCCTGTGTAACTGGATTTATAGATATGTTTGCATTTGTATCTACATTTGTATAGTTTAAACTATCCAGAGTAACTTGAGCTCCACCAAGTGAATTATCTACTAAAAAACTTCTAAAATTTGTTCTACTCGGCGTTGCCTCTAATAACGACATATTTTCTATCACCGATCCATATGAATCAGTTCCATTTGGATGAGTAACATCATATAGTCCATAATCTATTTCCTCATCACTTAATGCAAATTTAACAATACTTAAATCACCACCTTGAGATAGTATTTCTCTACCTCTTTTAGTTAGGATGGCATCAACTGTGATACTTGAATTATCTAAAAATCCCATGTTATTATCTCCAATGGTTTACTAATTTATAATATAACTTTTCTGATAATAAATATATGTTATATATATTTTCTATCATTTTATTTTTTAATATCGGTTTCAAACTCTAGGTTTTGGTCGTTTTCTACCTAACCTATCACTAACTACTTTTAAATTTGCATCTCCAATATCGGTTGGAACTGCTACAGTTGGTGAAGTAGTTCTTATTATTACTGGCTGATCACCATCCAATGTTGTAGATTTTGTATTCTTACACCCTTCATAAAAAAGTCTTTTCGTTGCAGTGTTGAATTGGTAATTTGCATCTAAATCAGATTCTACTAAAGACTTTGAACTATATAAATTTAAAAAATTATCACTAGTATATTTTTGACTGCGATCAAAATCTGCAGCACTTGAATAAAAATATTTGTATTCTTGATTATACTGAGATAGTCTTTGGTTTAAGACAATAGAACCAGTAACTTCTTGAAACACTCTATCAGGCCCACCAAATTTTACAGATGCACTTACATAGGTTGCAATATCATCTAGGTTATGATTAAAACCAAATTTATATAATGATGGTAATAAAAATGGACTACTTTCTTTATCAATCGTACCCTCGTAATTTGGATATTCTGTTGAAATTTTTAATACAGAGTGACTAACTTCCATATTAGGTTCATCATTAAAACCAAAATTTGATAGGTTTATAGTCTTTTCATATTGAGGTATAGTAAATGACGGATTATTTCTTTGTACTGGAGCTTTAGCTCTTTCAAAAATATTAGGTTCGATTACAGTTCCCAAATGTGCTTTAACCCTTGCTGGTATTAGCTTTCGTATTTGTTTAAAAAGAGATTGGTCATAGTACTTTATAAGTCTCATGTAATCCCAAAAATCATTCTTACCTGTATATTTTTGAAAATATTCATTAGATGCATCCCTCAATTCAGGATAATTTAATTTAAAATTATCTCTTGGATCACCTAGATATTGATTAAAGTCTAAATTTGCAAACGATAGTATAATATCTTCATTGACAACATCTGTAGGTGAAAAATATATTCCCACCTTTGCAGAATCAAGTGGAGCAAAATCATTTGAACTTTGATCAAATCTTTGATTGACACTTAGATTTGCAGCACTACCACTTAAAATATTATTTTCAATTCTTATTTTAGTAGAACTTTTTCTATTTGGCCCATAGTTTGGCACCATTGTTTTTGTTTTATCTTCAACATTTTCAAATGTATTAACACCACCAAACCCAAACGCAGAACCAGCTGAAGTCGTGGTTTGATTTGAACTGACATCACGTATGGTAGTTCCATTTGACAACGCCGTATTGTCATCAAATGAGTATCTTGTTACTAATGAATAGTAGGATGATGATGGTGAGTTACCAACGTATGATTTTGGATTACCAACGTGTGTATCAAAATGTCTTTCTTGTAATGGTTCATTCCACAACCTAAATTCCATTATAGAACCAGTTAATTGATTTCCAAATTGATCACTTGGATTACCACCTATAAACAAATTACCACTACCTGTCCACGAAGCATTAAATGATTGTGACGCAGTATTTGATCCAGATATAAGCATTGATACTTCAGATGATTTTATTATCCTATCCAATCCAGCTTCATATTTTTTAACAGACAAGTCATAACTAAAAGTATCACCGATTGAATCTGAATTGGTTGGGTTATTAACCACATTTATATCATCCCAATAAATAGTTGAACCAGGTTTTCTATTTTCTAATCTAACACCCAACTTAGCAGTTTGTGGAAATTTTATATGTTTTGTTATTGTTATTTGTTTCCATTCAGTTTCATTTAAACCAACATCCTGTGAACTGGCAATTCCACCATTCCCTATTAATGAAGTAAGTGCAAATCCACTAGCATCATCTTCAGACCAATCTACAACTTCCTCATTAGAATCTAATTCAAATATACGAATTCTAGCTAAAGAATCTACCATACTTGCTGAAACTTTTGCAAATGCAGAAAAAGTAAAGGTTTGTCCCGATACCGCATTTGTAATTGAACTTGTGGAGTCACCATATGTACTAGATGGATTTTTAAAAAATAAACTATAAGAAGTACCATCTACTAACGTGTTCTTATGTTCTAAAGCTTTAGTTCCTGTTCTTGCTACATTTGAACTACTAACTATTTTAAGTTCACCACCATGAGCAGTATCAGCTAATGATTGTGTTACAAATGGTGGATTGAATAAACCACTTACTTCAAATGATGGATTTGGAAATAGATTAGTTTCTACTTTTCTTTTCTTTAACATAAGAGAATAATAATCACCATCAAATACTGGTAATAAAGATGAACTAACTTCTTTTTGTCCAGTAGAACCAGATAGTATAAACGAAACCGTACCAAAATTATCTGAAGAACCATTATCTTTTAATCTAATTGCCCACCTATCATCTTTTTGTATAAGAGTTTGATTTGAACCACTAACTGATCTAAATCTCAACTCAACAGTTTCAGGTTTTCTACTCGTAGTGGAATCATCAGCCCAACTACTAGAAACATATTGTGCCCCTCTGAATCCTAAAGCCTTAGTAAACCTTCTTGATATTTCAAAAGCGTCTCGTTGATTAGTTTGTTGTAATCCACCGTATTCTCTAACCCTCAATATTGTTGATGGTACACCATAACAATTTAATAAACCTTTTAGTGAACCAATAGTACCCTTTGTTTTTAATAAATATGGCATGCTGGCAATCAATCTTTTAGTAATTTCTTTAGAAACATCAACTTCATTTGGTGAATTTAAAGAACCTGATGTGTATAATGAAAAACCATCTCCTTCCGCTTTTTGTCCAAACCCAGCTTGACTTAAATCTAATAAATCTTTACCATCCTGTGCTTCCCAACCCAATGACTTAGCTAAAGTATAAATTAAATCTGAAGAAAATCCTTCTTTCAAATCAGATTGTCTATCAGTCACATCACCTAAACCTTTTATATACGCCCATAGTTCATCAAATTGTTGACCAATCATATCCATAAAATCTATGAAAGTTGAATTATCACTATCATCACCAATGTGTGATGGTAATAAACTAACTAGTCTATTTGAATTTTCAGTATCATACAATGAAGCACTGTATAATTGTCCTGTTTTACCTAGTATGTTTCCATACCAAGATGTAAAATCGGCATGTGAAGAACTTACTGGTACAAACGGATCATTATAAGTTCCACTTCCTGTCTTGGGCCATGATGCATTAAAAAACTCACCCATAGAACTCGTAACGTATGTAGATACATCACCATATAAATAATTTTCATAACCATCAAAGTTATTTTTAATATTTTTTATTTTTCTATGAAATTTTAAACTCTCACCACTACCACTTGTAACACCGACAAATGAAGAACTTAATGCTGTGTTTTCTTCAATTTGTTCAATTTTATATTTAAAATTTTCTAATCTTTTTTGAGCTGAAGAAAAATTAACGTAATTTTCATATTGTGAATAATCTAAATTTAAAGTAACTGGTTTTTCACTACCACTTATGTATTTATCTATTATATCATCTTGAAGCCTAGAATCATTTGTGATCAACTCTTCATAATTTTTTAATTCCACTTCTCTTTTTGTTATTGGAGATGCATCTTCTGGAGTATCTGGTATTTTTAATACTAGTACATCCTCTTGTTGATCAAATGGTACTAACTCTATTGTTTCGGTATATTGTGGTAGTATTTCTTTTACAATATAAACATTGTCTTTTATTTCTATATCTTCTGGTAGTGGTTTATATAATTTGTAAACTGCAGAGTATGGGGGTATTTTAAATGTGTTACTATCTGTTCTTACATTTGTAACCAATTCCATTTTTTCATCACCAAAATGTAAGTAAGTATTTAAATCACGTTTGTTATTTATGGGGAATTTTATTTTCCAATTTCTAAATTGAGTTTCTGCACTAAAATCTTGATCAGTTGGTAACTCACCTAATTTTTCTACAAACTCATCATAAGTTTGATCTACTTCAATTCTATTATCATTAACTGTAACAGCTGAAATATTAAGAACAAGTGGTGCATATATTGGATACGTCAATGGTGGTACTGGTTCATCAGGCCCATTGGGTGGATTTGGTATAACTATAAAATCAAAATCATTTAATAGCTCCGATTCTACTATGTCAGATGCTGGTGGTGGAGTATACGCTTCTTCAGCCCCACTACTTGGGCCCCCTCCACCTTCACCAAATGTATCTTCATTGGGATCGGTTTGATCTGCAGCTTGTTGGTCAAGTGCTTCTAATGTATACCATATTCTAGCTCTAAATCTTAAATTCCGAACCTGACTTATCTGAGCTTCAGTAAAGGCATCTTGCAACCTAAAAGTCCAATTATAATCCTGATTGCCTTCTGATCCACCAAATGCTGCTATAGTATCACCATTTTGATCCACGATTTCCCATTGAAGAGATTGAAAACTAGGACTACCATGAGCTATGCTATAATTATTAGCTATATATGCACCATTAACTCTTATAGTTACATCTGAACCATAATCACAAACAAAAACTGCAATGTCGTCAATGGCACTGTTATACATACCACTTACCATCTGATAATTAGTTCCTACACTGTCTAAATAGTCTGATTGATCTCTATTGAAATGACTAGTAGATTGACCAAAGGGTATAGGTCTATCTTGATTTATCTCTTCTGGAGATGGTGGTGTTGGTGTACCAGCACCCTGAACTGTTATATTTGCTGGTAATTCTATATATGGTTTATTAGGCATTTATCCCATCCTTTGAGTTATTAGATATATCATTATCGTCTTTCTATAATAGCTGGTAAAAATAAAGTAGAAGTAGAATTTTCACCTACACCTGTTGCTTGACTTACAGTTAGTGATATACCATATGTAACGTGCTTACCCCATGCTTGAAATACAAGAAAACTACCATTTGTAGAATCTGATGTAGTTGCCACACTTGGTATAATAACTGATGGAACTGCTACTTTTGGATCACTACTACCACCTGTTATTAAATAATTACCTTCAGTCTCAACTTTTGGAGTAATTTGGTAATATGCCCAACCATCTTGATAATCTTTAGGATTATCTCTATCTGGTTCACTATCGTGATCCCAACCCGAAATTCTCCATTCGTATGTTGTCGGTATATCTAAATTTGGTAATATGGAATTACTCTCTAATACAATAGTACTCGAAGCTTCGTTGTCTGTCCATATAACGTGTATTGGACTAAAATTAGCTGGTGTTCCACTTTTTAATCTAGTTATGGTACTCATTTTATTACCACCAGATGGGGTAATTTCATAATAAGTATGTTCTCCTGATGTACCTAAAATATTACCAGGAAATTGACCTGGGGTTGGACTTTGACCATCTGCTCCACTAAATGTACTAAAAGCGGATCTAAAATATGGATCACCAAAACTGCCTCCAAAATTAGCTCTTTCAGCAAAAGTACCATCACGAACCAGTCTAAACCGTGCTTGTAATGTACCCAATTCTTCAGAATCTGTTGCTGTACCTATAGGTGCATCTCTTGGTATCTCTTTAAAACCAGTTATAAATACATTTGGAATTGTAAGTGTACCACCAACAAATCGTTTCATAAAATTTTGATTTGCATCGACAAGTTTTAGTACGTTACTGCCACCTTTTCCAAGTGATGCATCTGTATTAACAAATTGTATTTTAGCTAGATCAGTTCCATCTGATTGTATTGTTTTCATAACCCGCTGTGCATAATAAAAATCTTTTAAATATTTAGCATTATTTATTGGTTGTGGTGCAAGACGAACTTCTTTTCTCGAATCCGATATAGCATGTATAAAATATTTATATTCTTTTAAATATAAACTAAACGAAGATTCAGTTTCAATATCACCAGTTCGTATTTGACCAGTTGATAATACATGATATTGTCCGTTCCAAATTTGATTTTGATTGTCAACTAAAACATTTTCATATGAACCTGCTATTTTTCTTAAAAAATTATATTTAATAACAAATCTACCCCTATCATATCCAGCCTTTCTAAGTATAGTTCCTGTTTTTAATTGTATTCCACCAGTATCTGTTTGTACATAATCCTCAAAATCTACCACTATACTTTCTAAAAAATTACTAGAAGCGTCATGAATTAAAACTTCTATATAGTCATTTTCATTTGTTAAAAATTCACCACCTAAATAATTATATGCAGTTGTATTTAAATCTACAGGAGCATCTCGTCTTACTAATTGTAAATCTTTTTGATCTAATCTTGCCATTATTCTACTGGCTCCCCATCTGGTATTGTATTTAATACTGTCATTGTTAACGTTTTTAAATCACTAAATGAAACATTAGAACCATAAAATGTATTTAAATCTGGATATATTCTTTTTTGATTATTGTCTATTAACCACTTCCTACTATCACTAGCAAACTCATTTGTTATAACATCTCTATTTGATATACCGTTTGGTAGTGGATTTGCAAATTGAACATCAGCTAATTCTGATATAGACCTATCTATAATTTGTTCTAGTTGCCCACTTTTAAGAGTGTCTCTGTATTTACCATTATACACCGTAGTGCTTAAAGTTTCTATATTACTAATAATATCTGTAATAAAATATTGTGTTGGAACATCTCCTGGTGCTGTTGTTGTGTTGGCGGGAGGCCCAGTCATTGCTCCAGCATCAGATCCAGCATTGGAATTTGATTGTTCGGAAAATAAATAAGCGTTATATTCAGCATTCAACACATCTAACAATCGTTGACCAGCACCTATACTTAAAGCAGTTTCAAATTGATTATATGCTGGAGAATTAAAATTTGCATTTTCTATACCCATTCCTGTTTCTATGTCTTCAAACAAAACACGAACCTGTTTATTTGGCCCCATTTTAAATCCAGCCTCAGCGGATTCAGCAAGTCTTGTTAAATAGTCACGACTTTTTTTGTCTATAAACTCTCTATAAAAATCTACATCTTGTAATTCTTGTTCTGTATATGGCATTATATCGATACCTTAAATGTAAAACCCTCATCAAAAAATTGGTCTGTTTCATCAACAGTATTACTACCACTTTGTATTCTATATTCTAGTGTATAGTATCTCTCAGGTTGATATCCTTCTAAATCTAAATTAAAATAATTACCAGTAGAATCACAACTCAAAAGAGATGATGTTGAATAAGGTACAATAACCTCATTAGTTTCAGCATCACGTATTGAATAAAACGATGAACCACTTGGTAAATATTTTACAGCCAAATTTGCAGAAGTTGTAGAAAATGATTTATCAGGAAATCTTTCTCTACCTACAACTCTAAATCTAGCTTTGGAATTTTCTTTATACTCCGGCCTCAAACCTTTCATATAAATAACCATATCTTCTAGGTTAGTTGAAGTTAATGGACTAAGTGAACCAGAATCCCATTTGGAATCATACCATATAGTTTCTAATGTAGGTGGGTACTTAGTATGTGTATCGGATGAAAAAAAGGAAAAATTACCCAACCTATTTGTACTACCCTCATCAGTACTGGCATCTAAATTTCCAACACTACCACTTCTTTTTAACATAAATCCGTGATTTTCAATAGAACCACTCATCCATTTAAATACAATATCACTCACATCCATTTTAAAATCTGTTGTCTTGTGGGTGAAGTTAGCTCTACCTTCAAATCCACTTCCACTAGTCCAAGAACCACCAGAGGAACTTACCATCGCATCATGTCCCCACAAAGTACCATCTACAAAACCATCTTTATAAAACCAACTACATCCTTCTTGACTAATTGGATTGTCATATGCACGACCTTCACCCATTGTCCAAGATTGACTAACTGGATATGCATATAAACTTTGTGATGTTGCCAGAGCTGTTGGTTTCGCATCATATAAATTTAAAAAGAATTTTGGAACAGCTCCACCGAGTCTACCAACTTGAATAGATTTTGATACTTCTGTTATGTCAAATTTTAATAAAATACGGGATACATTTACTGCCTCACCAGTATCACTAACATCTTTTCGTATTTCTAATATTTCATCTAACCCACTATTCATACTACCACTATGTTCGTATAAAGTAGAATCTTTTTCAGCAAATGTAAAATAATGCATTTATCTATCCCCCCACACCTAAATTATCACCAAGTACTTTACCCTTTATGTCAACATTAGGATATTTTATTTCAAAGATGCTTGGGTCTAATGACGGATATAAAACACCTTCTTTTAAAGCACTGGTTATGTCATAAAAATTTCCAGAATAACCCTCTGCTACACTATATTTGTTAGTAACTACTATTGGTAAATTATTTGGATTATTTTCTGCCGGTGGAACAACTGTTGCCACTCCATTTACTAAAGATAGTTCATACGCTATATCAGATAAAACTATTGGTTGGCCAAGTTGCCATCTATCAATTTCAAAAAAATCTTTTATTTCATTAACACATCTTAAAAGTACATCTTGTTTGTTAAACCCAGCTTTTGTTAATATTCCAAAATCAATTCCTATATTAATAACATATGCATCTTTAATATTCACAGCATCAGTAACCATTCTGAATTGAGATAAATAAGTTTTTAAATTTTCTTTTACTGTATGACTCAATGTAGTTAATTTTTTATTGTTGTCGTAACCTAATGTATACATATTAACTGCCAATGGATTTGGTATTCTACCAGTTTGTAGAGATAATACTGTAGAACCAATGTCAGCTTCAGTTATTGTTCTTTCTAAATTTTCTGTAGCCGATGTTGCATTAAGTTGGTCATCTTGTACAAAGTGAACCTTTGCAACAGAACCATACTTAGCTGGCAATGCATATGCTCTACCGATATAATCTTCTTTGGTCACGTTTCTCTGTTGTGCTTGAAAGTGTGCTAAAGCACTTTCACGAACTTCTCTAACTGTTTGACCAGCTGAACCACCCTTAGCTGGTTCTGGATTAATAAATGATACGGAGTCTTTTGTATCTTGAACCAACGCTGTTGATAGTAAAGCATCATTTATAACAAAACTTATATTTGATATATCAGTAATGTCATCTGAATTTACATTATCATCTAAACCACCACCAAAAGCGTATTGTATAGTTAGTGTTGTATTAGATGGTGCTAGTCCAAAGGTTCTTGTTTTAAGAAAGTTACTTGGATCAAAAGCATCTGTTAAAAAACTTGGACTGCCTGGTAGACTAGAACCAACACTAGTTGGATTAGGTATAACTTCCTCATCTGGATTATCTGAAATACCAGCACCAAATCTTAAAACTACTTTATCATTTTCATCTATAAAAGTTGTAAATCTACGAGAAGTTTTCTTTAACTTTAAAATATAAGGAGCAGTTTGCCCATCTGCAGCTGCAACAGGATCATTATCTACATTGTTTTCCATATCTTCAAATATAGTATCTCTTGCTAATGAATCTACTTCATACCATTTATTACCATCACTATCTGTACATGATAATATTTCTATAACATCTTCATTTGATAATTTTATTTGTGTATATTTTTCTGCAGAACCAAAATCAAAAAATTCTGATACTATTGTTCCACTTTGAGCTTTTACTTGTTTTTTCAACAAAAATTTAGTTGGAAGATTGTTATTGGTTTCAAATATAGACTCTTGTACTTGATTAGATAAATTTGAAGATTTAAAATTAACATCCTCCAAAGTACGAAACACAGTTCCATTAGATGATGCATTTATTCTAGTTCCAGCAGGTATGGTTAGACCATATCTATAATCAGCAATGTCATTTAGAGCTGGTACTGTTTGAAATACATCTAACGTAACTCCTGCAGCTGAAGTAGTTCTTGGTTTATATCCAAATGATTGAGCTATATTATAGACATTTTGTTTCTCTTCGGCGTAAGCTAATAAAGATTCTTTGAATTGTGAATCTATATAATACGACAAAACATCACCAACATAGGCAGTCATTTCAATAAACATCATACCAGGAGAAGCTTCATTAAAATCATTATATGTATTTGGAAAATATTGTTTAGCAAATTCAATTAAATTAGCTCTAAAGTCATTAAAGTCTTTATTGAGATAATTTACTGTTTTTACTACATTTTTTTTTACTGTTGTACGAGCCATTTTGAATTCCTATTAGTATGTTGTAGCTGTATAACCTGCATCTAAAGTTATTGATTCTAAAGTTTCAGGATTGAGACTAGTAGTATATGATATTGATACAAATAACTTATTCACATCAGCCGCATCGGTTAAGGTATTAACTTGTTGTATACTTATATAAGGTAACCATTTTTCTACTGCTCTTCTAACTTCTTCGTCTATTGATTCAGTTAACGTATCAGTATCAGGTTCAAAACAAAGAGCTCTTAATGTACTACCAAATTCAGGTTGACCAACTCTTTCACCAACATGAGTTAATAATAAATTTTTAAGATTATGTTGTGATTGTTCCAATGAATTTTTAGTTAATGCAAAATCATTATTATTATCCGATCTTAATGGAAAGGATAGCCCAACATATTTTCTTGGATCGAGATCAATCTCTTTTGCGCTTTCAGGCATTTATAAAGGCCCTCCTTTTTTCTTATCTAAAGCTTTCATCAAACCACTATAGTCTTTTGTTAATGCGTTTTTTACATGATCTGGAACTTGGTCAATTGATTTACCAGCTTTTTTAATTGTATCAATTGCCACCATATCTCTCTTCATATCATCTGATTTTCCATATCCCAACATTTCAGACATTTTTGAACTATCAAAAGTCCCACCACCTAAAGTTGGATATTCACCAGATCGACTTTGTTTTTTACTAAGTCCAATAGTTTCATTTAAAACATCGTTTAAACTTTTATTTTTTGTAAAATGAATTTCTTCATGAGGTTCTACGATTTCTGGAATAATATCAATTAATTGGTTTGAAGTTTTTTCTCTAGTTTCTTCTTTTATAAATATCTTTTTAACTTCTTTTTTCACTTCTTTACGGACTACTTCTGTTATTATTTTCATAAATTGTTTTTTATTCATGATAACTCCTGTTGCTTTGGTTGTTAATATCTTCTCGGGCCGACATCACGATTACCACTAGAGTCGCGTGTCGAATCACCATTCTCTGATCTACCTGTACCTGTACCTGTATCAGTTCCACCAGCTTGGGTATCTGGATTCAAATCATTTAATTTTTTCTTTCTAGTAATACCTTTTTTAGAAGGAAAGGGTAGTTTTATATTTGGGTTTGCTACCATTATTTGAGTATTTAAATATTTTTTATTTACAATAATATCTATTATACTAGGTAATTTTTGTCCAACTAATTGTACAATTTCACCAGCAGCTTTAGCTGCAGTTGGTGGTGTAGCTAACTTTGGTACTAGTGTACTTAAAGTTCCAAATGCATCTACTAAATTTTTTAGTAAATCACCAAGTACTTCAGCATTTATTGTTGGTATGAATAATGCATTTGGTGGCCCTAATTTTATAGTACTACCTGCTCGAGCATGTATAAAAACTTCTTCACCTGATATGTAAACATCCTTCCCTGCATTGATACTAACATCATCTCTACCACTAATATCCACACCGTCAGATTTTATTAATATTTTTTTACCTCTAACAATATCACCATCAAATTTTTCTGCTGAAACTTCTGGAGGTTTTTTAGTTTTCCATGGCAATCCATCATCTAATAAATAAATAGATGAACCATCCAATTCTATATCTTCATTTATAGGTAAACCACTTTTTAATTTTTCTTCATTTGTTAGTGATCTTTGACCACATCTTATTTTAATAGTAGGTTTATTATTGCCTGGATATGTACCAAATTTAATTGATTGTCCAAACCTACCATAATGAACTATTTCACCTTCATTTAATTTAACTGGCCTTATGTTTTTTCTTTCAAAGGTTTTACCATATTTAGTATTTTTTTGATAATCACCACCAACACCAGGAATAGAATTTTCATTGACTGAATTTTTTCTGTTTATAATACCATAATAATAATGTTGACCATTATATTCTGCTACAATAACGTGTTCACCAATCAATGGTATTTGTTTTGAATTTGGAAACAATGGTAATACCGCACCACCTTTAATTTGCTGTGAAGGTTCATTAATAAAAGTACCCATAATAGCTCCCTGCGACCAATCATCTAAATCAGTTTTAGTAACTTCCATAGGTTCTATTTCAAAAAACTCAGCTCGATTTACTCTGAGAAGTTTTTTTATATAAGAACTTATTGCAGCTGGTGTAGGTAGCCGTGGAAGTTTTATTCCACCACTGTTATCCTTTCTATCTTTTTTCCACCAGGCCATTTAGTCTACCTTGTTTTCTATTTTATTATGTATGTTATCAGATTCTATTTGTATGTCTTTTATAGTATCTTCTATACCAGAAAGTAATTGTTGTTTTTCTTCATCGGACAACCCATATTCATCTTCAGCTCCAACTTTACCCTCAGCTGAGATGAGTCTTTGAACTATACCAGCTAGCTTAACGAGTTGATCATCGTTTTTAACATTAATTTCCAAATACTCTTTTATCATTGGAACTATCATAACAGCGGTGTCGCCATCTTTGATAAACTTAGTAAGTTCTCTAGTTAAGACATCTAGTTGTTTTCTATTGTGTTCTGTATTTTTGTAAATATCTTCAAAGAGTGATGATAGTGATTTACCCTCAAAGATTTCATAATCTATGCTCATTGTTTTATCCAAGTAGTTTGATTCATATATAAATATATAATAACCTAAAAATGATGATATATAATATATATCACGACATTTTATCAAATACACTAATAATTATCAAAGTTGAGCAAAAAAAAAGGAAATCGTAATTGATTTCCCTTTTTTTATTTGACTACATTCGTTGTTATAACCTATTATATTAAGAGTTTAAAATATAGAACCTGTATTGGAAGTATCTATTTTACCAATTGTTGAAAACTCTTGCATCATATTACCATAATAATTTTTCATTTGGTTTATTACTCTAGTAATGTGTTGAGTATTAGAACCTGTCATTTCACGTATCATTATGTAAAGAGCTTTCTTATTAAAGTTTTCTATGTTGGCTCTTCTACGAAATAACTCCAAAACAGAATCTGCAACAAGTATATCTTTTTGTCTACGAAAAATATTAGTTATATTGTTATCCCAATAATCCAACATTTGATCTACAAACTCAATATTAAATTCATCATTTTCACTTAGAGAAGTTTCAGAAGTTATGTTTCTCTTGTAGTCCAATACAGTTAGTTGGTCATGTATCTTCATCTTCTTGTAGTTATTGTTATTGTGAAGTATTAACCAATTCTTACCAACAACTGAAAAGTATGAAAAAGCTCTTCCTTTATCTGGTATATACTTAGGCATTTGCATAACTAAGAACGCTACAACTTCATGTTTTACTTCTTCAATAGGATAATCAAAATAGTAAAATTTAAAAGTATGAATTAGGTTTTCAGCCAATTTACTAAAAGCAAATTGAATATGCTCTTTATAAATTTTATTTTGAATGTGTGGTTTTTCTGGATTATCATTATATCGAATGATAGCATTTTGAACCGGTGTTCCAAAGTAAATTTTACTTTTCTTTTTTCTTGGCTTCTTCATCATTGATTTTAATTTAGGTTTTGGTTTTACTGAACCTGATACTGTTGTTGTAATCATTATTGTTCTTCCCCTTTATAACTGTCTAGTTGTTTAACTGTTTCTTTTATTGCTTTGAAAATTGTACCTGTTTCATCATCGGCTTCAAAACTACCTTTAGCATCTATTTCATTTAGTTCTCGTTGTATTGTCTCTATCATCTGAGTAAAGTTTTCTACCCAAGTTTCTAGTAGTTCTGTTTTTTTTGTTAAGTTCCATATTACATAACATGCAGTTATGAATAAAAATCCTACCACTACACCGACTATTTGTAAATACATCAACATTATTTATCTCCAAAAAGTTCATCAAATAAATCTTTAGATTTTTGTGTGAGTTGTTTGGATGTTTCTCCCATAGTAACAGCCTCTTTAATTTTCTTAACACTACCTTGAACTTTTATTTCTTCTTTAGTATTGTCACGTACCCAATCTTCAAACTCAATACGGGTAGTAGCCATGTCTGCTTGGTGTAGTATATGGGGCATATTAGTCTTTAATTTCTTCTCTGAGGCGTATGCTTTAAGATATTGGATGTTACCCTCGTCATACATACCATCGGTTAATTTTATCCCAATCATTTCATTCATTGTGATCTTAATATTAAATTGATTTAATATCCAAATACCCCTATCAGGTGGTGTCATGAATTGTAATTCTGGATTGTTGATATAATACTTACCTTGATTTTTTACATGCCATTCAGATTCATTTGGAATGTAGTGATCAGCATTTAAATCACCAACCTTACCCAAGTCATGATGTATAGCAGCAAATATCAATTCCTCTTCTGTATAGTTATCAACTATCGCTCCATTGTCTTTCCATATCTTATAAAACTCTTTACTGTAATGTACAATGTTTAAAATATGTTTTACATATCCACCTGGTGTACATAGATGAAAATGTTCTGTTCCTGAAGCTGGTGCTAAGCACATTCGATCTTCAAAGTGTTTATACATTTTCAATAACTTTTCTTTACGTTCACCTTCAAAAGTATCCTCGATAAGTTTTATTAACTGATTCCAATTACCTTGTATTTGTTCTGGTGTAAATTTTAACATTCTATTGTTCTCCCCAAAAGTTATGTTTTTTAGCTGGTGTTTCATTATTCAAACGACTCATCTTAGTGTACAGTTGTTTGTATTTCTCAAAGACTTGTATTGGATTATCACTTTTAACCATCTTATCAAGTGATTGTAAAAGTTCGTACATATCTGTAGATACGACTTGTTTTAGTATGTACTCATGACTATGAACATAATACTCAGCTTTATCAATAGCTTCTTTAAAAACCATAAAGTTGTGTAATCGCATTGCAGTAGTACATTGACTCTTCCATTCTATAGCATCATCCCAATGTAACGCATCTCTTAAATATTCTCTATCAAATTCAGTAGAAACTGGTAGGTATTTAAATGTTTGATCTTTAAAAGTATCATCATGTTTAGGTACATTAATTGATTGAAAGGAAGCTTTCTTAAAATTGTAATCTAAATAGTAACCACCGAAAACAACAGCTCTATCTGGTGAGGAACTATCAGTTGTAACAACTATTTTAGAACCAACTTCATTTAACGATTTTTGTAATTGATTCAACATCAAAAAATCAGAGATTTTAGATATACCTAAAATGTGAAGCCATTTGTTTGAATCTTTTAAATGTTCTTTACCATTCAACAAGGATAGTACACCAGACATGAAAGCATATATACTTCTACCACCACCACCGATAGCCCAACCTTGAAATGGAAAATCTTTTATTTCATTGTACCAATTCATGTACTCCATTTCATTTGTACCTTGAACCACATTTAAAAAATCAGTATTACCAGATTGTTTATCTGCAAAGTATTTAAAGTTGTCTTTACTGATATTCAAACACTCTTCATACATACCTTCGTATTTCATCTTAGGTGGTATGTCTAAATTCATAGCAATGTCTGAATTATTTTCTAACCAAGTAAAAACTTTTTCTAAAAGTGACTTATCCCATTTAAGAGCACCCGAAGCTATTTGAAATCCACCAGAGTCTCCCATGATTAGATTCTCACTAGTGAAACCATGATCGCCATACAGATCAGGTTTATTTAAAAAGTGACCAGCTGATATTAAGAATTCATTGTGTCTATATTTTTCTGGAAAATCCTTTGAATAGAATCTTGAAGTCAAACCATTTTTTAATTTCAAATCTTTTCTCAAAGCTTGACCAAAGCCAGCTACTGAAAAAGATGGAAAGTATTTAAATTTACTCATATTAAATAATCCTGTATTTCGTTACTGTTAACAAGTTCCCACGGATATACAATCCAATCATCACCTTTCTCATGTACCCAATAATCAGGTGTTACAATAGATTGTTTGTGATAATGAAATGTACAAATTACATTATGTAAAGGACTAAACTTTTTTAATGTCTCACCCGTATCCGCTATATCATCGACTACCAATACTTTATTTACATTGGATACATCTTTAATAATTCTCCTATCATAGTAGTCAAGTAGTAGTGGTAATCCCAATTTATGTGACAGAGATACTGCCATCGGTAAACCACCACGAGGTAATCCATAAATACCCACTAGGTTTAAATTACTAGCAGATACCCAATTTGCAATAGAATCAATATAACCATCATACTCATCCCAACTTATAAATTGTTTCATTTTAAATCCCGTATGAAGTTATAAAATTCTTCTCGTACTCTTGTAGAAAGTTTAAAAGCATCAGTTAGTTTAGCAGTTTTCATTGTAGCATCATGTTTAACACCACGAACACGAGCACACATATGATTGGCTTCTACCATAACAGCAACACCATTAGTTTTCTCCAAAGCAGTTGTGATATGTTTATGTATCTGCATTGTTAGATTTTCTTGTACCTGTGGTCTACGTGAATAAAATTCTACTATCCTATTCAGTTTACTCAAGCCAATTATCTTACCATCTTCACTAGGTATGTAAGCTACATGAGCTTTACCAATAAAAGGTAAGTGATGATGTGAACAAAACGAGTGTACTGTTATGTTACCTTGAAAAATAATACCATCATATTTATCAACATTATCAAACGCTGTAATACTAGGGCCTTCAGTATAACACCCAGCAGCTAGATCATTTACAAAAGCCTTAGCAACTCTCATCGGTGTCTCTAAACTATTCGGATCGTTTCTCCAATCTAATCTAAGAGCATCCATGTATCTACCATAATGTTCAGCAGCTGTTTTAATCATCTCTTTTTTTTCTTCATCAGTTACTGGCATATTACCATTGGCGTATGGTAATTTATTTACTTTCTTCATTTATTTCTCCTACGTATTTAGTAACATCTTCTATTCCCGCTTTATCAAAAGCTAAAATTCTATCCGAACAAGCTCCACATTCACCACAACCATTTCCATTGTAACAAGATATGGAATTCTCAAAAATATATTTAAAGTCTAAACTTAACTCATCACAAATATTCTTCGCATCTTCAATAATTTTATATTTCTTTTTATTAACATATGGTAAATAATAATTTATATTTTCAGTATTTACATTACCTATTTTAAAAGCATCTTCTAATTTCCAATAAAACTCTGGTGTACAATCAGGTGGGATAACATTTCCATCTCCAGCATGTACACCCAAACAAACATCAACTTGTGTATCTTGTTCTTTTGTTATAGATACTGCAAACCCATAAAGTACAGATGAAAAAATAGCATTTCTATTAGGAACAAAATTCATCTTCATTTTTGATTCATTTGTTTTACCTGTAGGTACATCAATATCAGAACTTGTCAATGAAGAATTAAATGATTTAAATACCGATGATAAATCTACTCTTTGATTTGGTATTTTATATTCTTTATATTCAAGATAATGTAAGATACGAGCTAGACCATCAAGTTCTACTTTATTTTTTTGTCCGTAATAATAACTTATTGTGTGTACATCATAACCTTTGTTGATGAGATGTAATAACAATGCAGTGGAATCTAGTCCACCACTTAAACTTAATATTGCTTTCACTTATTTAGTTTTCTCCAATTTAAATAACCATAAACATTTAAACCCATAAGAACTACCGCTAGTAATACTTGTGGATTGGCTTTAATATTAACAGAATATACCAACATAAATAAATTACCTAAAAACCAAACCACCCAAGACATATCAAGTTTCTTTGCATTTAAGTAATACCCAAACAGTATACAAACTGTTCCTAACCATCCTAAAATTTCTATTATATTATACTCCACGTTTATCTCCATAAGCTATTATATGTAATCTATCTGTAAAATTGTAACCCTCTTGTTCACATAACTCCATCAACCAAGTTCGTCTTTTAGATAATTGTTCAGGTGTTAAACCTTCTGGCATTAACCAAACCATTTTGTTTGGTATGTTCAATCGATCTTGTAAAATTTCTACTTCTTCTAAATCTTTTTTACTTGATATAACTGGCTTTAGTTGGTAATCAGAATGATTGGTAATCAACTCTTCCATTGCATCGTAATTACATCTCCACTTCTCATGTTGTTGTTTATCTCTTTCTGTAACTTCACGATCAGTATATGGCATCCAAGTACCTGGTCTTGGTGTTGAGTTAGATAATTTTGGTGATAGTGATATACAATCAGCTACAGTTTGTACGAACTCACTACCTTCAGTTTCAATTGTTATGGTGTGATCATATTGTTTACCAATAATACATAACTCTTTTAATAACTCTGAATAACTTGTTGGGCCTCCACCTGTAATCATAGTATGTTTTACTTGTGGATTATACTCATAAAATTTTACAATATCATCCAATGTAAACTTACCCTTTTCTGGTTTCCAAGAAGCATACGGTGTATCACAAAAAGAATCTGAGAATTGACATCTTAGTTTACATCCACTAACTCTAATAAGAATATGTGGAATCCCTATATACTTACCCTCACCTTGTAGACAAGTATATAGTTCTCCAATTGGTTGTGTTTTAGTATAATCCATATTTTAGTCAGCTATTAACGGAACTGATATCCCAACTTCTTTATAGTGTTCTAATACCATCTTTTGTTCTAGTGAATGTTTACCACGAGCTATACCGTTGTTATCATCTTCATCTTCTTTTTGATGTTCACTCTTTAATATTCTACAAGTAAAAAACAACTCAAGATTATTAGGTAACCACTCGTCACACATATATTTCCAATCCCATCCACTATCTCTGAACTTTATGAATACATGAACACCAACTTCAGTAACTCCAAATATATGGTCTTTGGTTAATTTGTTTCCAATATTACGAGCTTCTTTTAACTTGTAAGCATCTTCACTAAACAAGTCGAATCCAACATTAGTTTTGTTGAGAGGTAAGACCAAACAATTATATCCTAGTGGTAATCGTAAAAATGAACGAAATTTACCTTTTATATTTTCGACATCACCATTACTATAGTGATTTTTAAAAACGTCTGGATCATATGGATTGTCAAGGGCAGCTTCATACTCACCCTTGACACCCATTAACTTATTATAGAAATATGCTTTTATTTCTTTTTCGTTTTCGTTCCAATATTTACTTACTCTAATATTAACGAATCTACTATCGTTTACTGGTAACTTTATATTCATATTAAAACCTTTATTTATCATATGTTAATATACGAAAAAAAACAACATAAGTCAAGCATTTTTTTTGATTTTTCTAAAGAATCTTTCATCAAACGTTAACATGGTTTCTTCAATAAACATTTTAAATAAAATACTACCACCTGGAAAGCCTCCTTTTGGCGGTGTGAAGTTTACTAGTCTATCTCCGATATATGTTATGTATTGTTTAAATTCAAAGAAGTGTGAATCTGAATATAATTCATCCGATATAGGAAAACAAGACCTTAGTGTTTTTGTATCTACGTTACCACCATCATCATACTCTTGACCTTTGAATTTTCCATTAATGGTTGATGTTCGTAGATACTTTGCTAGAAGTGTTAAAAAAGGAGCCTTTGCATCTATACTATTATGTTCATCTCTAATATCAGCTAACACGTTTAATATTATATCCGAATATCTTTTGAATCTCATATCAAAAGGTATGTTTGCTTTAGTTCTCATTCCTTCACTCAATGTATTAATTGTTCCACCCAGAACAACTTTGTTACTTAAATTAGGATGAAATTTTTTCATCTGTGATGTCAAATATTCCCAAACTTCTTTTTGAACTTTGTCTGTTATAGCACGTGAACCAGTTGATATGAAATCGTAATCTGTCCATTTCATTTGATTAGTATTTAATGTCACTAATGTATGCCATAGTCTTTCTATGATATCTTCATCTACGTTATGACTATCTTTAAGAACTATATGAGTTACATCCATAACAGGTACTAGACCTTCAAAATCTGTACCTTCATTTAGTATACCCCCTTCGTCTTCCAAGTCTTTTAAAACTCGTACTCTACCATTAACATCAACAGCTAACCAATCACCCATTTCGTATGATATTTCAAACAATATGATATCATGTGGCAATTCTATTCCCACAACACCAATCAAAAATCCATTAGTTTTAATTGATTCTTTTAATGCTTCATACGCTTTACGAACGGCTGGAATATCTAAATTCCATCTTGTTAAGTCGGTGTCACCACCGTTTAAACCAACAGGTTCATGTATTTTATCTAATGGTACATATGCTGTACGTGGTGTGAGTATGTTAAAGGTCTTCACCTTTTCTGAGTATTTCATTATGTTTCTCCATTCCGACCATTTCTTAAAAAACAGTCTTTGATGTTATTTGTTAAATAAACCAACTACTACTGTGTGGTTTTTATATAAGTATAATAAAGTTTTTTCAAAATACAATTTATTTTTTTATATGATATTCAGACATATTGTCGTTGTGTTCCCAGCATTGAACTTTGTGTACATTCACACGACCATCTGTTTCTTCTTGAACCATTTCTTGAAGATAGTCTGCAATGTATTTAGCAAACTTTTCACAACCTACACCATCATCAAATACTCGTAAGTCTATTATACCACGTTCATCCATATCTTTAAATAGTTCAAGTTCTGGATCATCAGCTGATATACAAGTGGTATGGTCAAACATATTTTTTAACCATTCCTTGACACCATTACGCTTGAAACAACCGAAGTCTATAACCCAACCTCGTTCATCTAGTTCACCCTCAAACCATACCTTGAAACAAAAAGCATAACCATGTATCTTACTACAATGTGAATCTGCCTTCCATTGTCTAAACGCTGTACTATAACCTATGAATCTTTTATAACTTCTATACATATTTAGCCCAAGGTGATGGATCGGTGTGTGGTTCTACTTTAAATATAAATCTATTTGGCACTAATTTTTTTTGTTTCTTACTCCAATTCTTTTGATCATCTGGTATCATGGATTCGTGTGTTCCATCATAACCTAAATCTTTATTTACCTTAATAGGAAATATAGAAACAGCTTTCGGAGTTTTTGGATTATGAACTTTAACATTTACTATTTTACCAATATTGTTTTTTAAAATATCAGCTTCTGCTTTATCTGCACGATAAATTTTTATATCGGAATTAAATTTATCTACATTCCAACTTATTATTGTATCTCGTTTCTTCATTATAACCTCGTTTTTTAACTATTACTAGCAACCATATCGGTCTTTAGTATCTGTGCACTATCAAATTTATAAGGTCTGACACCAGGTGATTCTAATATATCAACTCGATTAACGAAACGAGCATTCATAGTATCTCTAACCTGGTAAACACCATCTTTATGTGAAGTACCCTTTAACAAAATAAAATCTCCGTAGTCTAAGAACCCACCCCATCGTTTCAAAAGATTTCTACTCACCGCTATAAATTTATAATTAGACGCTTGTTCGGTCTTAATACGAGTTCCATCTGCGAGAATGTTCGGTGTAGAATCTGTTTGATAACGTAGTGGTTGGTACATGGTAACCGACACATCGATTCCTTTTGCTTCATACTCACACAACTTAGATTTTAATTCTATATTTTCTGTTACGTATGTTCTAAGTTGAGCGTTTTTCTTATCAAGTAGCTTTGTTGATACGAATCCATTGGAAATCGTAACTAACAAAATGGCTAAAGCTAATGTATATTTGTTCATTTTATCTTCCATTCTTATTTATATATATCAAGTTTTTATGTGTTAATCAGTTTTATTATGTTTTTTGTTACCCCTAAAGGTACAAATAAAAACATATACAAGTCAAGCATTATTTAGCTTTTTTTTTCATTTAACAATTTTAAATTTCCCATATCTGTTTTAGTCTTCTTCTTATGACATTCACGACATAACGTCTGTAGATTTTTTTCATCCCAATACGACCAATCCACTTGATTAACCGTTTTATATTTTTGTTCATATAATGGTTTGATATGATCTATCTGAAATCTTGGATCGTATTCACCACATTCATTACATTCACAATAATCTCTTTTCTTTATGTATGTTCTGATGTGTTTTGAATTATACAACATCAGATAGTCATCACTACAATCAGGATGCCAACTTGCTCTCATGTTACGTATACCACTTTCACTATTTATTATACTATCACACCATCTACATAAACCTTTTTCTTTTACATCGTAATATGAATCTGGCTTTGGTGGATATCTGAAATCATTTTCAAAAGTTTGGTCATCAAACTTTCTTGTTTTAATTCCAAGTGTTCTTTTTATTCGTGGCATATTGTTTCCTAAGTTAGTGGAGCTGGGGGGAATCGAACCCCCGTACAGATCGTTTTATCAAACAAGTCATTCACAGCTTAGTTTAGTTTCTATAAGTAGCAACTAACAAACAACTTGTTACTTTACTCAGAGTAACCAACTGGTAGTTTCTTTAATCTCTAACTTCCATCCTAACTAAAGAGAGTTTGTCTAACTTCTTTTATGACCGAGTGTTAAACGACTCAGTAACTTAAGCAGAGTATGCGTAGGTTGATTGAACATCTGCCTTACGGCTGATTGGTAAAGCTGGTACATCGTACTCAGCCATATGCCAATCTATATTCAACCCTTCAAGCGAATTATCGCCATTTTGGTTTGTTGAGTCTTTTGTTCGAGACATACTCAATCTCTGCTGCACTCTATTATCAAATAACACCTGGCGATACCATTTCAACCCCAAAGTTTTCATTTTAACTCCACTTCTCCAAATCGTATTCGTCTAATGGGTTGTCCATAATCTCTCTGATTTCATCAGCAGCTTCTTCAATTAATTCCCAATCCTCATCTGCTATAGCTTCTTCAATTTTATTAAGAACTTTTTCTAGTATATGATTATCCATTTTAATTCCTCTTGTTTAGTAAATATCTGTTTATTTTTTTATACAATATTTTTTACTTATCCGAGTAGTATATAAATACCACTCGGAATATATATATTTGGAATTTAATTATCCCAAATCACCTGATCATTTTTTCTATCATAATTTTTTTCTTTAACAAAATTAAGAAAGGCTTTCCTAGATACAACACCTGTTATTCGACCACCTACAATCATTGAACCTTTTGGGATATTGTATTTTTTAGCGTAATTGGATATTGTCGTGGGGGCTACTCCGATCATTTCCGCGGCTTCATTGAAAGTTAAATGTGAAGCTACTTTTTTTTGTTTTTTACTACTAGCCATTATTGACTCCTTTGTGTTTATTACTTATTATTGGTGAATATTCCAACCATCATTTAAAAACTTTTCTACTTTTTTGTATTTCAATACTTTAACTGCATCACCTTTTTTAATTGTAACAAGATGATTTCTACCTATTTTCTTTTTAACTCTGATGGTAGTATCCACTTGTCTATCTAAGATTCTCATACCATTAAGGTGATCAATTTCATGTTGAACACATACAGCTTCAAGTGTTCTAAGTTCTCTATCTTGTTTTATCTTATCAGTTTCCCAAGTACCCTCACCTATTTCACCAGCATCAATACCACTAAATATTATAGTACCTTCTGTTTGTGCTGTTATAATCTCTATTGTTTCATATCTCATTGTATGGCATCCCTTATTGGGAAACGATAGACAACCTTCGTAGTACGGTATTTCAGTTGTCTTTGATATAATTTGAGGATTTATAAGAACGATTGGTTCTCTAACATTAAGAACAGCTACTTGTGCATCAATACCAACTTGATTCGCAGCAAGACCAATTCCATCTTTTCGGTTGTTGAGTATCTGAAATAATTCTGTGGCGATTTCTAATCCTTCTTCAACCGACACCTCTTTTAATTTCCTTTGTATTATCAGGTTCTCTTCTTTAAAACAATCAATTATTTTTTTCATGCTATAAAGTTACTCTTGTTGGAATGTAATTTACTTATATATTGTTTTAATGATTGACAAGTATTACAATACTCTGGTGTTATACTCTGTACACTCGAATAAAATGTAAGGTGATCTTCAATATGTTGTCTAATTAATAACATATCATCTGTTTTAAATCTATACAAACCACCCAACGCTCTATCCTTAGCATTTTCACCACAATCAAGGCACTCACCTTCTTTGTGTTTTTTGGTCTTATGTTTTAATGTATACGAACCATCACGTTTTCTGATTAAGTTATCATGAAATGCCATCAATCAACCACCACTTCTTTAAGAGTACCTAGATGTATACCTGTTACTTTAAGATACAACTTAGCATCTTCTTCATCCGTAGCAAGGAATACATAACCTTGATCGGTTGTCCATTTCTTGTAGTGGTCAAATTGACCTTTTACGTTATCTGTTTTCTTAGCCATTATTATTCTCCAAACTTATGGTTGATAAAATCTTTTTGTTTTTGTACAGCCTTTTTTAAAGCTGCCTTTTTCTCAGTAGCCCTTGCAAGAAGTATCTCTTGTTTAGACCTACGTTTAGTTTTAGTTTTCTTTTTAGGTGTAACCTTAGTAGGTTTAAGAGTACCAAACAACTTAGGTTGTTCTTTACCTCTATGAAATACAGTTCCATCTTTATCTACGAACTCACCCATAAAATGCCATCCAGCTGGTCTACCTGATGATACCCGTTGTATAGGTTCTTTTGGCATTCCAACTAACATCATAGTACAATATGAACATATAACACTCTTAGCACGCTCTCCTACATTACTAACTAACCTAGTACATTTAGTACAAGACATTGATTGATATGAACTTACGTTTTTATTCATCTTAGTGTTTTCCTTTTTCTGTTAAATAAAAAATCTAATATATCATTAGCAGTTCTATTCTCTTCGACAATCTCATTTAGATTATCAAATAGATTTAATTGATTCTTGTGAGTACCATAGTCATACAGACCTCTTTCTACCACATCACCGAAAGCGTTTATTTTTAAGTTCTTCATGTCTCTCCCTTTATTCATACCTAAATATACACATAATATTTGATAATGTCAAGTATTATTTTTATTAATTTTTTATTCAACTTAAAAGTGATTTTTTAATCCCATTACTAATTTCTGTAGTATGTCTACATTTATGTCTATAAATATAACCTTTACAATTACAACTATATTTTCGTTGGTACTTATCCCATTCTACAATATACCTCTTACCGGCAGAACCTTCTACTGACCATTGGTTATCTTCTATGATAACACCATCAAATACTTTTATGATATGTTCTAATAAATCCGTATTCTTCATATACAAATATAAGTTAAAAAAGGCATATGGCACAAGGCCTTTCTGCAACTATTTACTAATATTTTTTTCAATGTTTTTTTTACATTGTTTATAAATACTATTTACAACTTCCATTTGCTTCTTAGATAATCTCATATTACTCATAGCCTGTTTTTTAATGCTTTCTAAGAAAGACTCTTTACCATGCTTGTAGTTTGCGCCCCAGCTGGTTTCTTTTACCAAATTAGAAACCATCATTATTTTAGGAACTACTGACTCAACCCAATCTTTTCTCTTAACCAACTCTTCAGGTTTATTACGATTGACAATACCATTAATTGCTTCT